>OGYI01001545.1_pt1 | contig 21850 bp, 22 predicted proteins | sample 1576521 | NCBI WGS metagenome assembly OGYI01 (sample SAMEA3541484, study PRJEB24748) | human gut metagenome | biome: human gut; feature: human-associated habitat; material: faeces | place: China | collected 2012
CATATCTTCCTGGCCCACATGGACGCCATCCGCGCCAGCTTCCAGCGCCAGCTCCACATCATCGTCAATTACAAACAGAACCCCTCGTTCATGGCACAGCTGCGCCAGTTTCTTCGCCTCTGCAAGCAGTTCCTCTCCCGAAAGCTCCATACCCTCCAGATGGCTTTTTTCCCGAAGCTGCACAAAAGTGGCTCCCCCATCAATGGCTTCAGAAACCACATCGATCAAGTTTCTTCCATGTAACCAGGTGCGGTCCGTTACGGCATATAACCGCATCGGATTGTTCCGTGAAACTGCGGACTGGCATCGATCTTCTGCAGAACCTTCTCCAGCTCATGTTCAATGCTTTTGTCTTTTTTTGCCTCAAAAAGAAGGACAAATTTGTTGAGAAACCGAAGGAACATGGGCTTTCCTTCCATTGCCATGACTTCCTGGTTCAGATAATTGGCATAATACTCGTAGATATGCTCATCCTGCTCCAGATTGATGCCGTACTTCCGGTCAGCCACAATGATCCCTACTCTGCAGGGTGTTGTAAAGTTGATCCCGAACTGCTGGGAGATTTTTTCGATATAGCGGTCATTAATATCATAGCCAAACAGAAGATTGTAAAGATAATCTCCCATCCGCCTGTTCTGCATTTCATATTCCAGGATGATCTTTCCCACACTCTGGGCAATATCCACAAAAGAAGCTCCCTTCCACCGGATGTAAAACAGCGGGAGCTGAAGCGCATTGGCTTTGTCGATCATCTCCTTCGGAACGGATTCTTTGTCATCGGTGATTGAAACCCCAAAGCCGGAAATTCCAAGCCTATACAGTTCTTCCATGGCTTTCTGTGCTTCTTCCAGGTCAAACCGGACATAGTCTACCACACACAGGGCAAAATTTCCCTGGTTCATATGTTCCTCAAAAGGCCGGGTCTGCACCATATAGGTCCATGTGACAGGTCTTGTGAGACCTTTTTCCCCGGCGATCAGCTCCACTCCGTCCAGCTGCAGCTCCAATATATCCTGGCAGGTGATCATATGCATCAACTCCTTATTTTTGCAGTATTTCACACGCTCTCATCCATAAACAGGCAAATACGATATCTGATTTCTCATCCTTCAGTTATCCTAGCAGAAATATCTGATTCCGGCAACTCAAAAAAAAGCCTGGAAGAAATCAGCCACAGGCATTTTATTTCTTCCAGGTTTTTCTGTTTTCTGATTCTCAGTCAGCTGTCTTTGATCTGGCAGCTGATACAGCTCTGCATCCAGTTACATTCAGACTTATTCTGCCTGTGGTTTGCTTACCTGTGCTGTATCATTCTTTACTCCGGCAGATTTTTCGGCATGCTCTTTCACAAGATTCCGTCCAAGCAGAGTCAGGCATACAAATGCGATCACTGCAAAAACAGCTCCGATTCCAAATACCACATTCATCTCATAGCCTTTGTTGCTCACCAGACCGGAGATCGCCGGTGCGCCAAAGGTTGCAAATACGATGCCGAACATGACGAATCCGTAATTTTCTCCGGTGTGCTTCATTCCGAAAACAGAGCTTGTCAGAGACGGGAAGCTTCCCATGATACCTCCGTAGCAGCCGTACATCAGAACAATGGCAACCGTTACTGCCAGGGAGCTTGATACAGCGAGAACTCCCATAGCGATCACCGCCACGATCAGCACTCCTTTGATGCAGACGATCCTTCCTGCTTTATCTGCCAGTGTTGGAAGCACCAGTCTTGCTCCCGCATTGACAATGGATCCAAGCATAACGGCGCTGACTGCCACTGCAGACGGGATTCCAAGGTCGATCTGGTAGGTCTGGGATACCGGTGAAACCATAAAATAAGAAATCAGTCCAAAGAACATGGTCGCAAGAAGAAGATAAAAATTTCTTGTATGCATCATCTCTCCGGATGTATACTGCTTCATCTCCGTTGTCCCGGACTTTGACGCAGAGCCACCTGCGTTCACCAGACTCTTAACGGGTGCCTGAAAAAAGATGCCGCACAGGATCCAGGAAACTGCGATGGCTGCCCCAATGATCAGAAAGGTTTTCTGCACGCCCTCTGCCTCCAGCAGCTTTCGACTCAGCGGCGCCAGGAAAAATCCACAAAGTCCGTTGGCCGTTACCACAACGCCGGAAGCAAATCCGGTACGGTCCGGGAACCATCTCTGCACGGTTGCCAGGATCACCGTGTAGATCATTCCCTGTCCAAATCCCTGCATCACTCCGTAGGAGAGATACATAGGAAGCGGTGTGGGAACGATCAGAAATGCGGATGCCAGGATTCCTGCCGCAAAGATCCCGCCCCCAATCCATACGATCGTCTTTTCCTTAAAGCGGTTCTGCATCCTTCCGCCTACGATATTTCCGAATACAAAGGTGCTCAGTGCCAGATAAAAGCACATGGATGCCTGTCCCTGACTCCAGCCTGCCTGCTCCATCACATAGGGCTGGTAAATAGACCATACATGGGGATATCCGGTAAAAAAGATCGCGAAAGCTCCGAATATCATAGTCAGCAAACGCTGTTTTTTCTGTATTCCTGTCATAATTTCCTCCTCTGAAAAAGATTTCCGGCCTGCTCTGTACTCTCTGCCCACAGAATGCAGCCTGTTTCTGTACTCACGATCTGCACGTTTTCCTGCACATTAGCTCTGCTTATTCCTGATATTCTTCCATTTGCGTGCTATTATTCTTTATTTGCGTGTCAAATGTGTGTTAATTATGTTGTGTGTATGTTATCACACGCAACCTTATTATGCAATATAAATTTACAGCTTTTTCTGTTTTCTCGTTTTTGTCCAAATTTTCCTGTTATTTCTTTGTATATTATTCACTATGCTCGTTTTCGGGCACGCATATGCACGCATATTTTTTTATTTAAAATACCGTTTTTATCCGTTTTTTCTATTTTATAATTCTCAATTCGCGCAAAAAAGCACGCCATGTTACAGGCGTGCTTTCGTGATTTTATATAATTTCTGTTGCTTATTTGATTATCTTCAGCTCATATTCCCTGGTTCCCAGGCCGATCTTTTCTGCCTGATCCAGAGTTGCCTTCCATTCAATATTCGGATTGGAATCCTTAAAGTGGTCATGATGACAGTGCCATCCCGGCTCTGCCAGATGCTCTCCAAGCTGGCTATTGGCAATCGGTGTTGCCTTCAGGCAGGCATCTGCACAGGCCTGATCCAATGCAACCGGGTCAAAGCTTGCGAACATTCCGATATCAGGAAGGATCGGCGCATCATTTTCACCATGGCAGTCACAGTTCGGGCTGATATCCTGTACCAGTGCAATATGGAAATGAGGACGTCCGTGACAGACAGCCTGTGCATACTCTGCCATCTTGCGGTCAAGAAGCTCGTTTGCACTGCTGTTCGGATTGTATACGGCATCATAGCTGCAGGCACCGATACAGCGGCCACAGCCTTTGCATTTATCGTAATCGATAACTGCTTTCTTGTTTACATATGTAATCGCATCACTTCCGCACTCTTTCGCACAGCGGCGGCAGCCACGACAGATATCTTCATGGATGGCCGGCTTTCCGCTGGCATGCTGCTGCATTTTTCCGGCACGGCTTCCGCAGCCCATACCGATATTCTTCAGGGCGCCGCCAAAGCCGGTTGCCTCATGTCCCTTGAAATGGCTGAGACTGATAAAAATATCTGCGTCCATGATAGCATGTCCGATCAGAGCAGTTTTGCAGTATTCTCCGTTTACTACCGGAACTTCTACTTCATCGGTTCCTCGAACTCCGTCACCGATGATGATCTGACATCCGGTTGTGATCGTGTTAAATCCGTTAAGATTTGCACAGTCCAGATGCTCCAGTGCATTCTTTCTGCTTCCCGGATAAAGAGTATTACAATCTGTCAGGAACGGCATTCCGCCCTGCTCCTTACAAAGATCTGCAACTACCTTTGCATAGTTCGGACGAAGGAATGCCATATTTCCAAGCTCTCCGAAATGCATCTTGATGGCTACGAATTTTCCATCCATATCGATATCTTTGATTCCTGCGGCAACGCAGAGTTTTTTCAGTTTGTCCAGCTGGCTGGTTCCCACCGGACAACGAAAATCAGTGAAATAAACTGTTGATTTCTCCATTCTGGTTTCCCTCCTGTTTGATCATTTCAAAATAAATTTACCCTTTCCCTGACAATATGTCTAGTTTTTATACAAAAAATGTATAAAAAGATGCGCTACTCTACTCTCGAAAAAGAATCTGCGAAAAATACCGGAACTTTCCATCATTGGTCCAGCACTGCATTCCCACAGCATCTGCCATCTTCTGCGCATCCACACAATAGGCAGACATACAGGAATTATGCTTGTACGGTCCGGCGCTCATGATCAGAATATCTGTTTTTCCGCACTCTTTCATCTTCTCTGAAAGCTGCTCTGTCAGCTTATTATGTGTAAGCTTGGCTTTTCTATAATCCATGAATCTGTCCTGCGTCGTCTGGAGCACCAGGGTGTTCTCATAATCCAGGGCACGTTCCTTCATTTCTTCCACAGTCCCGCTTTCCGGTGGACATGCAGGGTTTTTATCATAATTGCCACAGGCATTTTCTTCACAGAAAACACGGTATTCCGGCACAAACACCAGCTTATCGGTTTTCATGACCGCAGCATCGGAAAAGCCAAGCTTCTTTGCTTCTTCAATAAAATCCATTTTTCTCTCCTGTACTTTTTTTCTTTTATAGTGCCACATTTTATTTGTTTTTACAAGTTCTGACTTTTACTCTGCAGCCAGACGGATAAACTCCTCCATCTCTCTCGTCTTAAACTTATTTTTATGGTAAAAGATCTGCCGGGACATGGATATCTCCACATCTTCCACATGTAAAAGGGCAATTCTTCCTTTCCGGATATCCCGCTCCACAGCCAGATAGGGAAGAAAGGAAAGTCCGTGGTTCTTTTCCAGCATGCGGATGATAAAAGCGGTATCACTGATCTCCAGCACCGGGGACAGCGCCTGCTTCTTAAGAGCCAGCTGCTGGTCCAGGGCCTGTCGATAATTGGCGTTCTTTTCCGTGAGAAAAAAAGGCTCTTCCAGGATATCCTCCATCTTCAGCGTCTTTCCCGCAAACTCCGAATCTGCAGAGGCCACAAATACTACCGGCTCCGCCTTCTCCATGACCTTCACCCAGTTCTGGTCCCACCTTGGGGTATCCAGTATATAAATCAGATCCAGCCCGTTATGCTCCATCATCCGTATCAGCTGCTCCGGTGTATCAATAGTCACCTGCATATTTACTTTCGGGTGAAACTCACGAAATTTGCTGAGAACAGCCGGAAGCTTTGCTGTGCAGAGAGATTCAATAGTCCCGATATGTAATGGATTTTTCAGTTCCGCATCGTCATTCATTGACTTTTTTGCTTTATTTACATCATATAAGATCCGGCTTGCATGCCCCATAAACTCTTTTCCGGACGGAGTAAGCACCACACGCTTTCCGGTTCTGTCAAAAAGTCTTGTTTCCAGCTCATTTTCCAGCAGACGGATCTGAACCGTGATGGCTGACTGGGAGTATCCCAGGACTTCTGCTGCCCTGGAAAAGCTCTGAAGCTGTGCCACATGTACAAATGTCTCCAACTGACGGATTTCCATATTTTTTCACCCTTTTTCTATGAAAATTTTTCAACATGATAATGAAATCTATGAATTTGCCTTATTATTATATCAATGTTACAATATAATCACGAGGACGTCAATCGTATTTTTGTGCAACTTTACCAAAATTCGCTGTTCGCACGACAGCGACACATAATTTCATACTCAGGAGGAAAGAATCCAAATGGAAAAGAAAAAAATCAAGATCGGACTTGTGCCGAAGCTGATCATTGCCATCATCGTAGGTATCCTGTTCGGCCAGTTCCTTCCGGAGGGCTTCTGTCGCTTTGTTGTAACCCTTTCCGGATTTTTCAGTACCTTTTTGAAATTTGTCATCCCGCTGATGATCCTTGCCTATGTAACCATGGGTATTGCAGATCTTTCACAGGGTGCCGGTAAGCTTCTTCTGATCACAGTGGCTCTGGCTTACGGTTCCACTCTGATCGCAGGTTCCGCATCCTATCTGGTATCTTCCAACCTGTTCCCGCACTTTATGAGTGAAGGTGCCCTGGACCAGATCGCGGCTACTGCTGACGCATCTCTGACACCGTATTTCAGTATTACCCTGAGTCCGGTCATGGATACCCTTTCCGCAGTTGCCCTTGCCTTTGTGATGGGACTCTGCCTCTCTTCCATGCGTGGAAAAGAGATGGGAAACAGCCTGTACAACGGAATGAGCGATTTTTCCAAGATCATTGACAAAGTTCTTCATACCATTATCATCCCGCTGCTTCCTCTTTACATCTGCGGAACTTTCACAGATATGACTATTTCCGGAAAAACATTTGCCATCTTAAGCATTCTCTGGAAAGTATTCCTCGTTGTGATCATCATGCATCTGATCTGTATTACAATCCAGTTCGTGATCGCAGGTACCGTAAGCAAGAAGAATCCTTTCACCCTGATCAAAAATCAGATTCCGGGATATACCACCGCCCTTGGAACCCAGTCTTCCGCAGCTACCATTCCGGTTAACCTGGAATGTGCAAAAAATGACGGTGTATGTGAGCAGATCCGCAACTTTGTAGTTCCTCTCTGTCCACATGGCCGGTTCCATGATCACCATCACAGCCTGTGCTACTGCAGTCTGCCTTATGAACCAGCTGCCCATCAGTCTCGGGATCATCGTTCCGTTCATCATGACTCTCGGTGTTGCAATGGTTGCATCTCCCGGTGCTCCCGGTGGTTCCATCATGACTGCCCTTCCATTCCTTTACATGGTATTCGGAGCAGAAGCCGGTGATCCGGACGGTGCCATCTGTGCTATCATGGTTGCCCTTTACATTACTCAGGATTCCTTCGGAACTGCCTGCAATGTATCCGGTGACAACGCCATCGGCGTGATCGTTGACACCATTTACAAGAAATTTATCGCAAAAACACCACAGGAGAATTAAACAAGATGTCTTTTATCAGTGTATTTGACGTTATGGGGCCCAACATGATCGGCCCTTCCAGTTCTCATACCGCAGGGGCTGCGCGCATTGCTTTCCTCGCCCAGAAGATGATCACGCCACCCCTGAAAAAAGTGGAATTCATCCTTTACGGTTCCTTCGCCAGAACATACAAGGGACACGGTACAGACCGTGCCCTCCTTGGCGGGATCATGGGCTTTTCCACAGATGACATGCGTATACGGAATTCTTTTGATATTGCCAGGGAACAGGGGATCGACTTTTCCTTTACTCCAAATGAAACAGAAACCGATGTCCATCCCAACACTGTCGATATCCACATGGTCAATGACCAGGGACAGGAAATGACAGTCCGGGGGGAATCGCTGGGCGGCGGCAAGGTCCGCATTGTGGAGATCAACCACGTAAAAGTGGATTTCACCGGCGAATACAGTGCTATCATCGTGATCCATCAGGATACTCCCGGTGTTGTGGCCTACATCACCAAATGCTTAAGTGAACGTAACATTAACATTGCCTTCATGCGCCTCTTCCGTGAATCCAAAGGAACCACAGCCTATACGATCGTGGAATCCGACGGTCATCTCCCGGAAGATATCGTAGAAAGCATTCACCAGAACACCAACATCCATGATGTCATGGTTGTTCAGATGTAGGGAAAGGGAGGATGTGTTTTATGGATTTCAAAAATGCCAAGGAACTCCTTGCTCTCTGCCAGGAAAAAAAGCTTCCGATTTCCGAAGTAATGCGCCAGCGTGAGATCCTTCTCGGTGAAACCACTGCTGAAATCGTGGACCAGCGCATGGACCGTGTTCTGGAGATCATGAAGGACGCTGCATTTTCCCCCATCAAAGATCCCGTGATATCTATGGGCGGACTGATCGGCGGTGAAGCCCGAAGACTCTGTGAATTTCATGACCTGGGAAAAAGCCTGTGCGGAAATGTTCTCGGAAAGGGTATCACCTACGCTATGGCAACCCTTGAGACCAACGCTTCCATGGGACTTATCGTTGCCTCTCCTACTGCCGGCAGTGCCGGGATCGTTCCCGGAATGATGCTTGCTCTTCAGGAGGTCTACGGCTTTTCCGATAAAAAAATCCGCCAGGCACTATTTAATGCAGGCGCTATCGGCTATCTTGCCATGCGTAATGCAACAGTTGCAGGTGCTGTTGGCGGATGTCAGGCTGAGGTCGGAATTGCTTCCGCAATGGCTGCTTCTGCTGCTGTGGAACTTCTTGGCGGTACACCTCTTCAGTGTACTTATGCTGCTTCCACGGTTCTCATGAACATGCTTGGACTTGTGTGCGATCCTGTAGGCGGCCTGGTGGAATATCCCTGCCAGAACCGGAACGCCATAGGAGTCGCGGGCGCCATCACCGCGGCGGAGCTGGCCTTAAGCGGAGTGAAGCAGCTGATCCCCTTCGATGAAATGTTAGCGGCCATGTACAATGTGGGGCGGCGTCTGGCTCCGGAGCTGCGGGAAACAGCCAAAGGCGGCTGCGCCGTCACTCCGGCCGGATGCGCCGCAGCGAGGAACTGCCATGGCTGCCGCTGATAACCGCATGCGCAAAGGACCATTTCCCCTAAAACCAGGGAACACGCCTGCCCTTGAAACCGGCCGCCTCATCCTGCGCAAATTTTCCGCCGCAGACGAAGAGGCTGCGTTTCTCATTTTCAGTGACCGGGAGACAAACCGTTTTCTCCCCTGGTATCCCTTAACATCGATCCGGGAAGCAAAGGCCTTTATGGAACAACGCTATGAATCCCTCTACCGTCAGCCGCAGGGCTGCGGCTGGGCCATTTGCCTGAAGCAGGATAACATTCCCATTGGATATATCAACGTCAGTATGGATGAGGCCCACGACCTGGGTTATGGACTGCGCAGGGAGTTTTGGGGCAGAGGAATCATGACAGAAGGGGGTCAGGCCGTTATCGGACTTTTGAAATCCTGGGGACTTCCGTTTATCACAGCCACCCATGACCGAAACAACCCCCGCAGCGGCCAGGTAATGGCCCGCCTGGGCATGCATTATCAATATTCCTACGAGGAGCAGTGGCAGCCCAAAAACATCTCTGTCATTTTCCGCCTATATCAGCTGAATCTGGACCAAAACAAAGAAAGAATCTACCGAAGATACTGGGATGAATCCGCTGTCCATTTTGTGGAAAAAGATTTATAGATTAATCCGTTTTGCCCTGCGGCTCCTCAAAAGCCCGCTGATAATATGCCATTGTCTTTTCATCAAAGCAGACCATCTGCACCTCCATCCGGGGATGCTCCTCATTTTTCGTACCCCCGTTCCACACAGGGCCGGGGGTGTGGATTACATACCGGGCCGGAAGGCGGTAGCCTCCGGTCATCTTCGCCTCCCCGGTGCGGCAGCCGTGGAGCATCCGGCACTCATTCAGCAATTCCGGCCCGGCCGCCCGGTGGATGGCGCCGTCCACTCCCCCGCCGCCCAGAAGGCTGGTATTGGCCGCGTTGACAATGGCGTCGGCCTTCACCTTTGTTATATCCCCCAAAACAATTTTCAGCACAGGTCTCCCTCCTTTCATTATCAGTCTTTCAGGGCCTCCATGGCCGCCCGGTATCCGTGGATGGCGGTGGTGTCAAATACCGGCAGCGGGGAATCCTCCTGTTTGACCAGCAGTCCGATTTCCGTACAGCCAAGGATGACCCCCTGAGCTCCTTTTTCCTTCAAATTTTCAATAATTTTCACGTACTGTTTCCGTGACTCATCAGAAATAATCCCCCTGCACAGTTCCTCATAGATCACCCAGTTTACCGCCTCGATTTCTTCCTCCTCCGGAACCAGGACCTGGATTCCCCGCTGTACCAGTTTTTCCTTATAAAAGTCCTGGGTCATGGTGTACTTGGTTCCCAGCAGGGCGGCGGTCCCAATTTTCTCCTCCAGAAGGGCGTCGGCAGTGGCATCCGCGATGTGAAGGATGGGCATGGAAATCTGCTCCTGAATCTGGGGCGCCACCTTGTGCATAGTGTTGGTGCAGATGACCAGAAAATCTGCCCCCGCTTCCTGAAGTCCTCTGGCAGCCTTTCCCAGAATCTCCGCGCTCTTCTCCCACTCTCCCCTGGCCTGGCACTCCTCGATTTCCGCGAAATCCACGCTGTAGAGCAAAAGCTTCGCGGAATGAAGTCCTCCCAATTTTTCCTTAACGGTCTCGTTTACAATCTGATAGTAAGGAACCGTACTCTCCCAGCTCATTCCCCCAAGCAGACCGATTGTTTTCATGATAATCCTCCTCTTCCTAGCTTTGATGCTTCATCCTGAACCGAGTTTACCACAAATCGCCGCCTTCTACAATCTGCCGCCTGCTTTCGTGGAGAGATATCCCCGGAACCATTTAAGGAAGCCTTTTATGGAACTATGAAAACATTTTGCCTCTTCCTTCATTTTATGATATGATACCGGTATCACAAGGCCTTGGCGGCCGTCCCGCCAAAAGGGCCCGGACAACAGAGGAGTCTGTCTTTTATGGAAAAAATCACCATGGCTGACATCGCCCAGCTGGCGGGCGTTACCAAAAGCACAGTTTCACGATATTTTAACGGCGGCTACGTCCGTCAGGAGAACCGGGGGAAAATCCAGGAAGTGATCAAAAAATACAACTACACCCCCAACACCTTCGCCCGTCTGAAGGCCAGAAACAGCCGGGTGGTAGGGGTTGTGGTCCCCGCCCTGAATTCCAAAATCACAGGCCGGGTTATTACCAGCATCGACCGGTATCTGCGAAAAGAGGGCTATGAAACCCTGATTAAAAATTCGGACCACAGTGTGACACAGGAACTGGAAAATATCCGGCAGCTAATGAGCCTGAATGTAGATGGAATTCTGCTCAGCGCCATCACCATCACCCCGGAACACCGGAAGCTGATTGAACACAGCCCCATGCCGATTGTGGTCCTGGCCCAGGAATGCCCCGGCGGCTTCAGCGTAGTGGACGACGACTACCAGGCAGGCTTTGCCATAGGACAGCTGGTTGGAGAGTCCCATCCTGCGTTCCCCGCCTACCTGGGTGTGGAGGAAAGCGACATCGCTGTGGGAATGGAGCGGCGCCGTGGTGTCCTGGACGGACTGAAAAGCTGCTCAATCCAGGATGTGCGGATTTTCCAGGGAGATTACACTTACGAAAGCGGACAGGAAATGACCCGGAGGGCCCTCCGGTCCGGCCCTGTGGACGCCCTCATCTGCGCCACGGACCGTCTGGCCTACGGCGCCTACCGGGTGCTGGGGGAAATGGGCCTTTCCATACCCGGCGATGTGTCTGTGACCGGATTCGGCGGCTACGATGAAAGCGCCCTCCTGACCCCCAGCCTGACCACCCTGAAATTCGATTCCTACACCCTTGGCTATCTGGGAGCGGAAACCCTGCTGAAGCTGATTCAGGGAGAACCGGTTCCACAAAAACAGGTGGTGGGATTCCAGCTGATTCCCGGCGGCAGTCTTCGCTCTGACAAGAAGAGCGGCGCATTGTCCTGAACTGTTACTCTAAACACAATCATTCAGGTCTTTACCGATATGCAAGCGTTTCGGATGTCTGAAACCATAAGCTTCGGCTTAAAACCCATTCGTTCCAGAATCTGCAGATCGCGTTTCCTTGCGTTTTTGAGATTCCAATTGTTGCCCCTGCGTTCCATCTTCAGGTATCTTGCCATGAGAAGAACGTCATGCACTGACATAGTGCTGTTATTTAACGATTTGACCGCCGCCAGCATCCTCTGGTGGATCTGTCCCGTTACAAGCATGATAAACGCAAAACCTTGCTCTTTGTAGTAATCCTGAATCATGAGGTCATTGAAATTTCCCTTGTTTTTCAGGTATTGGTACAGCGTCTCGATACCCCAGCGCTTCTTGTATCCGGTGAACACTTCCTCAGCAGAAAAAGCAGCATTGCTTTGGAGGACATATACTCCAAAATATTCCTTGTTTTGCTCGAATTTCTCCCAGGTGTAGCCATCCTTACCAAGCTCAATGCAGTGCTGGTAGTTGAAGCGACATTTCTCGTTCTCATCAATGTCACGGAAAACATACACATGCTCAGTTTCAGAGATCCTTTTGGATGTGTACTCAATCCGCGAATGTTTCTTACCGGAGCGATAATAGAATTCATCCATATACTGAAGCCCTGTCATCGCTGTCTTGAACACATCCGTGTGGCTGGGAACCGGAATGATATAGGAATTATCATTCGCCGATAAGATGCGCAGATTCTTTTTACTGTAGAATCCTCGGTCTACCACGAACAGGATCCCTGAGAAAGCAAACAAATCGGCCAAATCTTCAATAGTTGCTTTGTCACTGCAGGATCCACGGAACATTCGCGCAAAGAGTGGCATGCCGGTATTAATGTCATATCCCATAAGAAGATTGACCTGCTCTCCTTTTAGCTGGAGAAACTTGTATCCACTCTCCCCCAGGTCATTCTCGTCAGAGCAGGAACGGATCGCATGTCCATCAATGGCAATCGCAGAAGAAGACTCCCGGATGTTTTCTTCCTCGTATCTCACTACCCTTGTGGTTCTTCTTCCAAGGTTATCCAGAAGAGAACCAAGAGCAGTTTTTCCCATTTGGAAGGGAACGGTTTTGTATTCCTGCGAAAGCCAGCTCTGCTCGTAGTAACGATGAACCTGATCTTGATGGACAAACCCATTGGCGTAGAGGATACTGGCATAAGCAAAAATCTGGCAGGCGCGATCCGCCGGAAAGTGCCGTTCCAAAGAAGTCAGGACATCGTGCGCAATTTCTCCGATCAGCGCGTATTGCCCGTACTCAAGCACAGTGATCTCATCCTGAGATTGCGTACCTTCATACAGATGATAATTTCTGTTTGGAATAAAGCCTTTGTCAGCGATAATGGTGCCAATACTTTTTCCGGTCTTTTTTCCCCACTTTCCGCTGGGAAGCTGCACGGATTGGTACATGTAAACATAGTAATGACCATTTATGAGCTTCACCTCGGTGCAGGGACCTGGTCTGTGTTTTTTGATTTCCTCAGGTATTTTGCTTGCAGCCATGGTATCACTCCTCCTTTCATATCGGTAATATACATAAGAAAATAATACCATAAAACGATAAAAAAAGCAAGCAAAAATGCGGGAATTCCTAGATTTTAAGCCATTTCTGGGCAATTTACATACGGCGGATTAACCGTATAACTCAAGCCGCATATCTGTAATATCATGAATGATTGTGGTTAGACTGCCATTGTTAAATAATTGATTCAGTTTTGTTTGGGAAATGTTAAAAAAAGACCGGATGCGCTGGCATCCGGCCGGTTCTTCGATTATCCTGCTGACAAATATTATCCGTTCTGAAGGGGAATCTTTACGGTAAAGGAAGTTCCTTTTCCCTCTTCGCTGCTGACCTGGATGGAAGCTCCCATAAGCTGCAGGACCCGCAGCGCCAGGGCCAGGCCCAGACCGTTTCCCTCTGTGGCAGGGGAGGTGTCCCCCTGATAGAATTTATCAAAGATACGCTTCTGGGCCTCTTTTGAAATCCCGCATCCGGTGTCCGATACCTCTACCGTGATACAATCGGAATCGGAGGTCTGCCGCAGGACGACGCGGCCGCCCGGCTCCGTAAACTTAAAGGCGTTGGATAACAGATTGTTCCAGACCAGTTCCATCAGGCTCTCATCCGCGTTGATGGCGGCCTTGTCCTCTAAGTCCGCTTCAAAATCAATCTCCTTTTCCTCCCATACCATCTCAAACCCCAGGGCGCAGTCGCTTAACTGGCGGCATAAATCATAAGGTTCGCATTGAGGCGTAATCTGCTGGCTTTCCAGTTTATTTAGTTTCAGGATATTGGTAATCAGGGCGGAGAGACGGTGGGTGCTGCCAAGGATTGCCGCCGTGTAGTTCTCCTGCTCCTCCTTTGTTAGACTGGGCTTTGTCAGAAGCTGGGCGTAATTCTGGATTGCCGCCAGAGGGGTCTTGATTTCATGGGAGACATTGGCAATAAAATCCGTCCGCATGGTTTCGAGGCTGCCAAGCTCCGCTACCATCCGATTGAAGTCCAGAATCATGAAGTCCAGATAATCGTACCGGTCAGTGGCGTGGATCGTGGGGATGTAAACGGAAAAGTCCCCCTGTGCGACCTGAGCCGCGGCCCGGGCCAGCTCCTTCATGGGCCGGTCATAAGTTTGGACGATTTTACTCCGTGTAAATACCGTCAACCCTGCGGCTACCAGGGTCCAGTACACTGTGGGAATCAAAATCTGGACAGGCGCACTCCACTGACGCTCATTGACCAGGGTAACCAGTCCGATATGGATGCCCGACATCAGCAGAAGGACTCCCAGATAGATGGCAAACAGGGACGGCGGAAAACGGTTGTCCAGCCGCTTTTTTTCACTTCTTGACATTTCTTATCAACCTTTCTGAAATAATTCCGCTTAGTATCATGACGCCTAAACACCTTTTGACACCTTCATCATACCATAGAATTGTTTTAGTATTATTAAAAATATCCGCAGTGGTTCAGAACAAGAATATCTGAACCGCTGCGGATATTTATTGAATCCGGTATCCGGTCTTCAGAAAACGATAGATGTAAGTCCACATATCATGTTCATCCAGGAATAGAACAGAATTATACCCCGTTGCCGGCTGGAAAGACATGCTTTTTTCCTGATGGGAAATCCAGATTTCCCAGGTTTCCATTTGTTCTATGTCGCTCAATGCCGTATCTCATCTCCCGTAAGCGCCTAAAGATAAGGCGCTGAGTGCTCATAGTGCTTGTAACAAAATAAGCGCAGCGAGGTATTGTATCTGCGCTGCACTTATATTATAGACAGGATAATAGGCTATGTCCAATGCCTGCTTTTCATGGGAGGGAATGCTTCTCAAACATTACGATATTTTTTAAATTCCCTCTCCCCCGCCCCTCAACGCTTCCTTCACATGCTTGATAAACTTTTCCGCAGCTAGTCCGAAGGGCTGTTTTCTCCTCCATGCAAGCACGCTGGAGGCTTTCAGCCGGGGTTCCAGAGGACGCCAGACAATCTTATCCGGATTCCAGAAGGAAATGGAGCCCAGGATAATGATGGCGTAGGCCAATTTGTAGTGGGCCATAACGGAACTGTTGGAGGGGAGGTTGGCGGTCATGAGGATGTTCAGCTTTTCAAATTCATCGCCGAACCACCGGGCCAGCTCGCTCTGGACATCCAGGCGGCGGGGCAGAATCAGCGGCGCCCCTTTTAAGTCTTCCGGCGTAATGCATTCCAGCTTGGCCAGAGGAGCGCCCGGGGACATGGCCACCACCCACTGTTCCTGGGGATTTAAGGCGATATAGTCATATTTTTCCATGCTGACCGGTTCCAGCAAAAGTCCCACATCCGTCAGCCCCCGGTCCATCCGGTCCCTGATGTGGTCCGCCGTGGCCGTGTAGAGGTCAAAGGTAACGGCAGGATAACGTTCATGGAAAGACTGGATCAGCTTCGGCAGCAGCTGTACGGCGGTCAGGTCGCCGCAGCCAATGGACACTTTTCCCCCTATCATCTTATCCTGGTCCGTCAGCTCCCGCTCCGTTTTATCCACCAGCTCCAGAATCTCTTCCGCCCTCCGGCGCAGCAGAATCCCCTCGTTGGTCAGAACAATTTTTCTTGTCCCCCGGTCAAAAAGCTTAATTCCCATCTCCTCCTCCAGCTGAGCAATCTGACGGCTTAAGGTAGGCTGGGTAATATGCAGCAGCTCCGCCGCTTTGGTAATACTTTCTTCCCTGACCACCGCTAAAAAATATCGCAGAACACGAATCTCCATGATGCACCTCCCGGACAGCAATACTGTTTTAAGTATAACCGTTCCGCTGGCAAAAGGCAACCGGCGCGCAAAACAGGGACGAAACCGGGAAATTTGTTTTTTATTGCCTTTCCGTAAAAAAATGTGCTAAACTATGGGGGAGGAGGACGATTGAATGGAGATTCGGGTTTTAAAATACTTCCTGACGGTAGCGCGGGAAGAAAATATCACAAAAGCGGCTAATCTGCTCCACCTGACGCAGCCCACTCTTTCCAGGCAGCTGATACAGCTGGAGGAGGAGCTGGGAGTTACGCTGTTTCAGAGAAGCAGACACCATATTGTTCTGACAGAAGATGGAATGCTTTTGCGGCGCCGCGCGGAAGAAATCCTGGCTCTGGCAGAGAAGACAAAGGAGGATTTCCGCCATAATCGGGAACAGCTGTCCGGTACGGTTGCCATTGGAAGCGGTGAACTGCAGAGTTCCCGTTTTCTTGCCAGGCTCATCACCAGTTTTCAGAAGGAACATTCCCAGGTGTCCTTTTCCATTTACAGCGGAAATTCGGACAATATCAAGGAACGAATTGAACATGGACTGCTGGATCTTGGACTTTTGCAGGAACCGGTGGACGTCGGAAAGTATTCTTTTATCCGCATACCGATTCCCGAAAAATTCGGCGTTCTAATCCGGGAAGATTCGCCTCTGGCAGAAAAGGAAAGCGTCTCCCCAGGGGATTTGGCCTCGCTGCCGCTCATTATGCCTGAACGAAAAAATATACAAAATGAACTGTTAAACTGGTTCGGCCCCTACCGGGAGCAGCTGCATATAACCGCCAGCGGAAACCTTCTCTATAATCTTGCCTGCATCGCGAGAGAGGGAGAAGGCTGCATTCTTACTTTAAAACTGGATTGTACTTATGAGGGACTGAGGTTTATTCCGCTCACGCCCTGTGTGGAGGCCAGCACTATGCTGGTCTGGAAAAAAGCCCAGGCTTTTTCTCCAGCCGCAAAGGCCTTTATCTCCTTTATTGAACATTCAAAAACGGAATCTCAAGTCGGATCGTTCTGAACTGCTGTCCGGTAAGATCTATTTGAAAAAAATTTGCCCTGTGCTATAATACGAAATGATATTTTATACGAAAGGAAGGTATAAAAATGATGAATCTGCTTTTGATTCAACAGGCGGACGTCTATGCTCCGGAACATTTGGGAAAAATGGACGTTCTCGTCGGCCAGGGAAAAATCCTGAAGATAGCAGAACATCTGGGAACCGAATATGGAGATTTACCGGTTGAGATTGTAGAAGCCTCCGGGCTGATCATGATACCGGGATTCGTGGACCAGCATGTCCATGTGATCGGCGCGGGCGGCGAGGCGGGCTATTACAGCCGAACGCCGGAGATGCAGGTTTCCCAGATTGTTTCCCATGGGATTACCACCGTGGTAGGCCTTCACGGAACCGACGGCACAGCCCGCAATATTGAGGCTCTCTACGCCAAGGTCTGTGCCCTGGAGCAGGAGGGAATCACGGCTCAGACTGCGTGATTCCTACCAGCTCCACCACCAACGCCTGCATCGGCGCCGGTGGCGTCAACTTCATCCAGTGGTTCCGCTTTGCCGGAAAGCTGGCCCTGATTGAGTGGGGACTGAGTATTGTGTTTATTGTGATTGCGACGATGATTCATCTGGCGTAGGCTACTGTGCCATCACCTCAAAAACCGTCTCCCCGGCCGTCACCTGGTAAGTTTCCCCGGCGTTCAAATCCGGGCTGCTGAAAATAATCATGGAAAATGACTGGTCGGGAACGGTGGAAATGAGGACATTGCCATCCGAATCCTGGAGGCTGACCTCCGTTCCGGCGGTCTGCTCCTCCAGCCGGAGGGTAACCACGGCCTGCTCGGAGTCCCCGAAGGTCTGCCCCATGCCGGAGGCGCCGGTTCCGATAAAGGTTCCTCCTGTGATGGCAGCGGTGGTGTCGTAATCCAGAATGGAGGTGTCCCCGCGAGTCGGGCCGACAATGGTAACTAAGCCGCCGGAAATCGTCAGGGAACCATTTGCGTCCATGCCGTCGCCGGAAGCGTGAATCACCACTGTTCCGCCGGAAATGGAAATGGTGCCGTTTGAGGCGGATGAATCTCCTCCGGTCCCCCTTCCGGATCCCATCCCCATACCTCCCGGGCCTCCGCCTCGCCCTCCTCTGCCGCCTCCGCTGCGGCCTTGGGGCATGGTTTCTGAGCCTGTACCTTCAGAGTTTTCCTGTTCACCTCCATTTCTCTCCGGGGGATTGGAAGCCTCCCTGCTTTCTAAAGGAACCCCGGGTCTTTGCCCTTCTCCATTTTCCGAAGGAACTCCGGGTCTCTGTCCTTCTCCATCTCTGGAAAGAGGAGCGGCTGCTTCTTTGCCTGCGGGAGCGCCCGGGCTCCCGCTCTCCTCGCTCTCCCCCGCCGCATTGATTCCGTCATCCGTGGCGGTGAGCTGAATGTTTCCTCCCTGAATATCCACATGCAGGGCCTCCAGCCCCTCATAGCTTTCCCGGATTAAAATATTTCCCGCATTAATCGTCAGGGTGTCGTCCCCGTGGATGCCGTCGTCCCCGGTGGAGAGTTCAAAGGTTCCTCCGTTGATGGAAACGGAGGCGTTGGAGTGAATGGAATCGTCGGCAGAGTCGATGGAGAAGGTTCCTGCGTTAATCAGCAGATTTCCGGTGGCCTTCAGTCCTTTCATGCTGGTGGTCTCCTCTTCTGCCGCAGCGGCTGCCGTTTCTCCGTAAGGCTCCTCCGGGATTTCCTCTGCCGCAGCAGACGTTTCCGCAGAAGGCTCATCCATCAGGGGCTCCGCCGGCGCCTCTCCCTGGCGTCCGCCTCCCCGTCCCGGACCTCCGAATCCCCGGTCGGCTTCCGCCCCGCCGTGAGAGCCGTTTTCGCTGCCTCCTCCGGTGACAAGATTAAAAGTTCCGTCCTCAATCTGCAACATACCGCTGGCGCTGATTCCGTCTCCGTCGGCCTCGATGTCAAAGCTGCCGCCAGAAATATACACAAAGCCGAGGGAAACATCGCTGTCATGCTCACTGTGGATTCCGTCCTTGCCGGACCGGATGTTTAAGGTGGTGCTGCCGGTAATCCGGATGCTGTCATTGGCTTTCAGCCCGTGGTCTGCACAGGAAATGGTATAGCTGCCTCCGGTAATCACCAGATCGTCGTTTGAGCGGAAGCCGTGACCTGCGGGGGAGGCGACGGTCAGAGAACCGGAGCCGTTTAAGGTCAAATCCTGTTTGGAAAAGATAACGGAATCGATACTTTCATCCACCTGAGATTCAAAGGTTCCACCGTTAGACAAAGTGTTTTCCGTCCCCTCCGCCAATGTTAGGAACACCTTCTCCGCCTGTGAAACATAAATAGGAGCAGAAGTCCCGCTGTTGATTGAAACGCCGTTCAGTACCAGGTGGACTTTGGCGGTATCCGGCGCATCCACGATGATATATCCGTCCTCCAGGGCGCCGGAGAACAGATAGGTTCCTTCCTCCGTAATGGTAATCGCCTGACCGGAAATTTCCACTCCGTCTCCCTGGCAGCTGGCGCCGGTTTCGTCGAGGCTGATTTCGGCGGCAACATCGTCGTAATCCGTTTCATAGTCCCGGTCCGTAAACATTTCGTCCGCCAAAAGCTGGGACGGCCCTTCCGACGCTTCTCCTGCGCTCTCATCTGCTTTCCCGCCGGCGTTCTCTCCTGCCTCCTGCCCTTGGCTTTCAGCCGGGGCTTCCGCTGCCCCAGAAGGGCTGCTCTCCGTCCCCTTGCCCCGGCATGCGGCCAGGGAGCCGGCAAGGCAGCAAAGGACAAGGGTCATGACCATCTTCTTTTTCATAAAAATTCAGCCTCCTTTTTATAGTTCCGCTGCCAGGGTTTCCTGTCGGGACAGGGAAATCTCCAGATTTCCGTTGCGGCAGCGCAGTTTGTCAATCATCTCTTTTTCCTTTTCAATATCCCGGAGAACCACTTCGTAGGTCAGCCGGAATAGACTGCCCATATTGGTGGTCTTTACGCAGACCAGGGTGTGGGAACTGGTATAGTCCTTAAGGATATCGGAAAATACCTCCGTATAGTCCAAATCCTCCGGAATGATAATGGTCAGCGTCTTCCAGGCCTCCCGCCCCCTGCCGCTTCCCAGCTCCAACAGCTGATAGAGCAAAAACACGGCGCAATTCTCCGTATCAAAATAAATATTTCGGATGGTCGTTTCACCATGCGGATCCGGAATCAGATTTTCCTGAAGCTTTTCCAGCAGACGGTCCTTCTGCTCTTTTGTCAGCAGATATTTCAGTTCATATCGTTTAAAAATGGTTTGAACATCCATAAAAAATTCCTCCTGTATCTTTGATGGAGCCATCATACAGAAGGAAAATTGAAAAAGGATTGAAAATTTTTATTTTTTCAGCGGAATCTTTACGAAAAATTCCACCTTGCCGTCATAACAGCGGACCTGTATGGTCCCCTTGTGAGCGGCGGCGATGTTTTTTGCAATGGCCAGACCCAGGCCATAATGGCCGCCCTCATCTGTCCGCGCGGAATCTGCCCGGTAAAAGCGCTCAAACAGCTGAATTTTTTGCTCCTCGGGGATGGACTTGCCGCTGTTGATAACTGACAGGATTCCATGGCCTCTCTCTTTCTTCAGAAGGACTATAATCTCACTGCCGCCTTCATTGTGGCGCAGGGCGTTGTCGATTAAAATGGAGACAAGCTGTTTTAGCTGCAGGCTGTTGCCGTTTACAAAAATGGCCTCCTCCAGCTGGCTGTTTAATGTCAGCCCCTGTTCATATGCCATGGTCTCAAAGGGAAGAACTTCCCCGTAGACCAGACGGCTCAAATCCACGTTGTCCATTGCGGGAACCGTGCTCTCCGTTTTTGCAAGCTCCAAAAACTGGGTGATCAGGGCGGACATCCGTTCGTTTTCGTACTGGATATTGGACAGCCACTGATTTTCTCCGATTTGGCGGGAAAGAAGCTCCAGATTGGCATTAACAACTGCGATCGGCGTTTTCAGTTCATGTCCTGCATCGGAGACAAACTGTTTCTGGCGCTTGTAGCTTTCCTCCAAAGGAGCCACGATCCGTTTGGCCAGATAGCGGGAGAGGAAAAAGAGAAGGATCAGAGAGGCTCCCCCAAAAAGCAAAGTGTAATTAATCAGAGCCCTGGCGTTATCCATCATCAGGGTGTTGTCCAGAAAAGCCGCCAGAATGTAATCTCCCTTATCAGTGATTTGATAGATTAAATCCTGCTCAACTCCTTCCTGCTTTAAATCGTTTATCAGCTGGAAGGCCAGTTCCGTCAGAGTTTCTTCATCCAGTGTGGAAACATCGGCAGTGTCTACCTTTAGCACCTGTCCCTCCTTGGATATGGCCACAGAATAAAAAGTGGACAGTTCCAGGCGTGGCGGCCCGCCGGGAGGTCTTCTCTGCCTGTCGCTTGGAGGCGGAGAATCCTGGGCTGGAGTTGCCTGAAGAGGAGGCTTTTCCTGTTCCTCCCCAAGCCGGTATTCCGAGGAATACTGCCTTAAAAGTTCACGATTTTCTTCTGCCATCTGCATATAACTGGCAAAATAGATGATGCATATGGTTCCGAAAAGAAGGAGGAAGAGAACCGCCAGGATGGAAGCTACGATTTTGCGCCTGGATGTTTTAAACATGGCTGTACCTCAATTCGTAACCGATTCCCCGCACTGCCTTGATTTCGGTTTCCGACCGGACGAACCGCAGCTTTTTCCGAACAAAAGACAGATATACTTCCACATTGTTGTATTCGGAATCGCTGTCATAGCCCCAGATTTTTACCGCCAGCTGTTCTCTGGTAAGAATCTGCCCCTGGTTGGCAATCAGATACTCTAAAATGCCGTATTCCTTTTCCCCCAGCCGTACAGTATTCTCTCCGCAGATAAGAACCGCCCGGTCCCGATTCAAGGAAATATCCCCGAACTTCAGGCCGCCATCCGCCCGGCCTCCATTTCTCCTGGATAATGCCCTCAGCCTTGCCAGAAGTTCCTTTGTCATAAAAGGCTTGGTCAGGTAAT
>OGYI01001553.1_pt1 | contig 21679 bp, 21 predicted proteins | sample 1576521 | NCBI WGS metagenome assembly OGYI01 (sample SAMEA3541484, study PRJEB24748) | human gut metagenome | biome: human gut; feature: human-associated habitat; material: faeces | place: China | collected 2012
ACTATGATCCTGAGAATGGAAGATTCCTGACGGAAGATACCTACCGGGGAGAGACAGAAGATCCAGATACATTACATCTGTATGCATACTGCAAGAATAATCCGATTAATTATGTAGATCCGAGTGGACATTTAGCTATAGAAGTCGCAGTTGCTTATATGGCTGGAACGTATCTCATAGCCTGGGGAGCGTATTATATATTTACAAATTCATATAGGTGGAATGGGAAGACATATTATAAGTATACTCTTTCTAAACCGAAGCTTCCTAAAATAAAAATACATCGGAGTAAACCTGCAAAGAGAAAAAAAGCGTCTGCAAAACCGAGAAGTAAATATAGGATCGGAAAAAGAATTCAGTGTAGAAGTAGAAAAGAAGCAAGGGAAAAGGCTAAAAGGGCTGGAAAAGGTAAGGAGCCAATTCATCATTATGGTAAAAGACCGCATTTTCATCCGAATGTTAAATATTCAGACAAGCTGGGGCATCCATCACCACATGATCATTATTACTATTAGAAAATACATAATAAAAAACAAATATATAAAGGATACTAAAATGAAAAAAATATGGAATAGTCTTCTAATAAGAAGCATTAAGCTGAATTGCAAAAGACTTATGTTGCGAACAATACATATGGGAGCAGATATTGATTGGTTAGACAAAAATGGAATGGCACCTGTAGAATATGCCTGCATATATGAAAATTATGATCTGTTAAAGATATTGGTAAATGCAGGATGTGAAATTAACTGGAAAGATCATAATAGTTTGTGTTTATATTTGGCTGCTAGAAATGAATATAAATTGTTATGGGCACTTATTCAAAGAGGCTTAGATATTAATGCAGATACATATAGGGGATCAACGGCACTATATTGGGCAGTTCAGGAAAATAGTTTCGAAAGTGTGGAAGTACTTATGAAAGCAGGTGCTAAAGTTAATATGTTGGATGCTGAGGGACTGTCGCCATTGTATTGTGCTTGTGGTGACGGAAATAATAAAGTTGTGCGTTTACTTTTGAAATATCATGCAGATGTAAATTTGGAGAAAGAAACATCCGTTTTAATGATTGCATGTTGTTTTGGGCATTATAGTACAGCGCAGATTTTGCTGGAAAATGGCGCTAATGTGAACTTTTGTGATGAAGATGGAAGAAATGTATTATTTCATTCGAGAGCAAGAAGAGATAGTGCTCCAAAAACATATTTGAAAATCGAAGAATTATTGTACAGCTATGGCGCAGATGATTCCGTCAAAGACTATCGAGGAATAAGTGCAAAAGATATGGAGGATTCTAAGATTCGGAAGATGATATGGAATGAATTAGTCGGGGAGTAATGAATCAGTTTTTGATAATTAAAAAGGACGTATAAGCAAAAGTGACAGCAGGGCAATTTCTGAATATATGAAACAGAATTTCGCTGCTGTTTCTAAAAAACTTGAAATTATATGTCACAAAAGGAAGCTTTGGGTTGTTACTATATATGTAAGATAAATTATCTGGGATGTGGTTGGATGAAAAAGAGCAATAAAATCAAACTTCAATTTATTATAAAGTCATTTCACTGGAACCCGGATATCCGGGAGAAAGTGACAGAAGAATTATGTTCATATGAAGAACGATGGGCGGAAAGAATTTTACGCAGAATGACATATGATTTAAACTGGATCGTTAAGATTAATGCAGTAGAATTATTAGGCACAGGACAGGAGTTAAAATCTCTAAGACGATTAAAAAAACTTACAAATAGTAAAGATGAATTAATACGCACGTATGCATATGTTTCTTTAATTGACGTTGTTATGAACAGGGCGCATGATTCGGAAATAGAAGGAATGCTTTATTGGTTGAAAAGAAGATACCGACGCGAGAACAGTGACCTTGTGAAACTTTTCGTTGTGCCAGCCCTGTATGGATATGGCTATGAAGAAGCATTTATCGAGTTTCAAAAATTAGTTAATAGAAATTTGAAAATGGAAAATATTTACAAAAATGATTATACCTGGCGTATGATTCATGCATTAGAATATATGTCCAATGATACGAATCACAGGCAAATCGAAGAAGAATTACGGAAGATAAAACCATTTTTAAGTAATGTTCAGAAAAATTATATTGAAACAGAATGGAATAAGGATATATGATGAATACAAACAAGCCAGATTTATATACCAAAATTCGCCTGAGCATAATTGCATTTACTGGAAGTAAAGAGATTCGTGAAAAAGTAATACATAAATTAGAGTCTTACAATGGCACATGGATGGAAAATATTTTAAGAAAGATGACATATGACAGAGAGTGGGATGTAACACTTGCAGCTATTATGGCATTATCAGGCGGTACAAGCGATAAAACATTGAGGCGGCTGAAAAAATTAACAACAGAATACGACGAAGTGACGCGTGCCAAAGCATATATATCACTGCTTCAAGTTGTCATGAATCGGAATCGGTGTGTTGAAAAAGAAAAGGCGCTGAAATGGATACGCAGGAAATACAGACAGGAAGATAAGGATTATGTGAAGTTTTATCTGGCAGCAGAATTATATAATTATGGATTTAGCGAATATTTTACAGAAGTCCAGAAGCTGATTGATAAAAATTTGAAACCGGAAAATCTGAAAAAAACAGACCACACATGGACAATGATTTATGTATTGGAGCAAATGGAGAACAAAGAAAATGCGAATAAGATAAAGGCAGAATTATTGAAGATCGAACCGTACATGAATCTGGTTCAGAAGTATTACGTGGAGAAGGAATGGGTATAGGGAAAGAGGTGAATCTATGCTATATGAACTATCATTTAACTATTGGGATGAAGATCCGGCGAATGATGATGAGATAATCCTGGCGGTATATTCATCCGAAGAGCAGTTAAATAAAGGATTGGAGAAATTCAAAAAGCAACCAAGATTTGCAGGAAAAGAAGATAGCTTTTGGGTTAGTGAAAGAAAGATCAATGAAGAAAATGATTTCTGGGAAGAAGGCTTTATAAGTGTGTACGAAGAGCCCTATGAAATAACTGTAGAAAAGGAGTTTATATTGCAACAGACACATACAACGTATGAGTTTGCTCTGTATGATACAAATGTATGGGGAAATCCATTATTTATGGATGAAGTACATGACTATGAAGATTATCCACAATGTTTTGTTTATCAAAACCGGAAGAAGAACCGATTCTATTGCTTTGATAAAGAACAGAGGAAAATTACTTTTGAAACAAAGCTGGAAGCGGAAATGAAAAATTATTTGCAGGAAACTTATGGAATTTCGGATATGAATTTAAAAGCAATTAGGCTTAATGAGATGGAGAGATGATTTATGTATGTATATCAGTTGACGCATGTGAGAGGTGTAGACATTAAAGTGATAGGTTACTTTGGAAGCTGGAAGAAAGCGCGCCAGGTGATGAAGAAATATCGTTCACAGGTACAAGGATTTAAAGACTATCCGCGGTGTTTCAAGATTAAGAAACTACGAGTTAATCAGGATGATTTTTATTATGGATAAGAAGAACTATGTTCAGATAAAGAACGATGAACGGAAAAATTTCACACAGAATGACATACGGTTTAAACTGGATTGTTGAGATCAATGCAAGGGGATTTTACAATGGAGTAAAATCCCCTGCCGGATTAGATTAATTGTTGGCTGATAATGTAAAACTGCGCAAAATCTCAAACGGCGCAGGCCCGACATCCAATACCGCTTTATGAAAACGTTGCTGCGAGAAGTGAGAATTCCATTTCTCGACGGCAGCTTTTTTTAATTCCAGAAATTCCAGAAAACCGACATAGTATTTCAGATAATTCGCCGGATCGGAAATGATGAGATCATAAATTTCCCGGATGGAATCGGTGTCGGTAATACCGTGGCTCCGGAAAAATGTTGTTGTCTCCGAAAGTCCCCATCCTTCATGGTGGATACCGATGTCGGCAAGGCTGTAGAGACCTAAAATGAGAGAAGTATTTTTTTGCGCCATGGCTGCATACGTTTTATCGACAGGCGCATAGTAGTAGCTCAGCATTTCGCAGTAGGTCGCCCAGCCTTCGGTGTAGCCGCCGAAGCTGAAAATTGTGCGGATAGGATCTGGTTTTCTGGCGGCAAAATAAGTCGTTTGGTAGAGATGACCGGGATAGCCTTCATGCGCCAGCGTGGTGTAAAGGGACAGGTCATCCGGCAGATGCCCGCGGTTCAGATAAATTGTATTATTTTTTGTATCGTCAATGGCAGGAATCATATAAAAAGCCGGGCTTAAATATTCCTCCATTTCTTTATCTACATATTTGATCGTAATCTCGGTTTTGGCTGCTTTCGGAAAATCCTTTTTAATTTTCTGCTGCAAAGAAGCGAGAATGGAGTGCGGGTTGGTGTCGGAAAGTTTTGTCCCCTGAGTTTTGTAGAGATCAGAAGACAGGGATGAATTGGAAATATAATATTTTTTCAGCCCGGCAAGATCTTCTCTCATCTGGCGGATGATCAGGCTTTTTAATTCGGAAATGCTGCGGGAAGAACCGGTTTCTTCGGCAACGAGATGTTCATAATAACCGGCACCGCCCGGGTACTGGCAGAGACCACCTGTGTATTTTCCATTTCCAAGCAGATTTTGCAGACCTTTGATCAGATTCTGGTAGGCGGGAAAAACATATTTTTTTAGCCCGGATTCATTTTTCTGTATGCACTTGATCCGCTCTTTTTTCGAGAGAGACAGCTTGGAAATCCGTGTCTGGAATGTTGAGTAAAGATAATTATTTTCCTGTAAATTTAAAAATGACTCACATTCTTTTATGATCGCCTGCACCTGTGAGTCAGACATGAATAATCCGCGTTTTGCTTTGTTCGTTTCAAATTGCAATAATGAGTCAAAATACTCCGGAGTTTCGGCGAGCAATTTAAAATAAGTCTCTATATCATCGCGCGTGTGAAACTGATATTCAGACAGCAGAACCGGGAACTGTGCCTGCACACCGGTCAGCGAGGACAGCGGTTCTTCATACCACTGGTAATTGGCATTTTGTTTTGCGGATTGGAAGGAATATTGCAAAATGTCGTAAGTAATCTGATTTTCAGAGGATAATTTTCTGCGATTAAAAGTATGTAGGCGGGAAAGAGCATTTTCCGCGGCGGCACAGGACGCTTCCGGATCGATATTGTAAGAGCCAAGCGATATGTCCTCTTCCTGTATGCCGTAAGTGGACGGATTTTTTAAAGTATAATGCAGCGAAAGCGTGTTACTGGATAATTCCTGCCGGAACAGCTCACGCGTGTAAGTGCGGAATTTGGAATCTGCGGTCTTGACCGGAGCGGAAAAAGGCAGGGACTGTGGCAGCAATTGAGACAGGGATGCAGGCAATAAATGCAGCGCGAGCCACGCGGTAATAATTATAATGGGAATAAAGAAATAGAAACGTTTACGGAATAGTTGTCGGAACATAAGAAACCTTTCGGAAGGAAGACATTATTACTAGAGTATATGCAGAGGAAGGGGAGAATATCTTTTAACCTTTTTAATCGTTAATCGTCTCAATGACTTGACACAGGCACGCTGATTATGCTACGATTTCATGTATTGGAAATATGTTAATCATATGAGCAAACACAGTGAAGAAGAGAGTACATTTTCCGTACATTTTACAGAGAAGTTCCGGCAGGCTGAGAGGAACAGATGAAGGAAGATGGAAGATGGCTTCGGAGTGGGATGGCTGAGCCGCGAGGTTAGGTCATGAAGGGACCGCCCTTTACAGCGGGAGGTGTTACATGCACCCGGTAAGGCTGCTGTCGTGAGGCAGAAGCGAACAGAAGTGGTAACGCGGGATATCCCGTCTTCTCTGATTTTTCAGTTTTTGAAAAATTGGAGATTTTTTTTTACCAAGGTCATAAGTCATGCTGTCACACTGTGCTTGCACAAGGGTGACAGCATGACTTCATGACCTGCCCCGCAATGAGGATAAAAGCATGGCGAAAGCCATGCGATATCCGAATTGCGGGTAGGATTGCGGGAGTGCGAAAGCACGGAGCAATCCGAAGGTAAAAAAATGTTGAAGTCATCCATCGCATTGCGGGAGTGCAAGGCACGGAGCAATCCGTTGGTAAAAAGAAAAGTTGAAGTCGTCACACTGTGCTTGCACAAACTCATAATTATCTAAAAGCAAAAGGAGAGGAAAACATGGACAAACCAAAATATTATATTACAACAGCGATTGCCTATACTTCCGGCAAACCGCACATTGGTAATACTTACGAGATCGTACTTGCAGATGCGATCGCAAGATATAAGAGAAGTCAGGGCTATGATGTATTTTTCCAGACAGGAACAGACGAGCATGGTCAGAAGATCGAGTTAAAGGCAGAAGAAGCAGGTATTTCACCAAAAGAATACGTCGACAAAGTTGCCGGAGAAGTAAAAGAAATCTGGGATCTGATGAACACTTCTTATGATAAATTTATCCGTACAACAGATGAAGATCATGAGAAACAGGTACAGAAGATTTTCAAGAAATTATACGATCAGGGAGACATTTACAAAAGCTCTTATGAAGGACTTTACTGTACGCCATGTGAGTCTTTCTGGACAGAATCCCAGTTAGTAGATGGCAAATGCCCGGACTGCGGAAGAGAAGTAAAACCGGCAAAAGAAGAAGCTTATTTCTTCAAAATGAGTAAATATGCAGACCGCCTGATCGAGCATATCAATACGCATCCGGAATTTATCCAGCCGGTAGCAAGAAAAAATGAAATGATGAACAACTTCCTTCTTCCGGGACTGCAGGATCTGTGTGTATCCAGAACTTCATTCTCATGGGGAATCCCGGTAGATTTCGATCCGAAACATGTTGTTTATGTATGGCTGGATGCGCTGACAAACTATATCACAGGAATCGGTTATGACTGCGACGGAAATAATTCTGAGCGCTTTAATAAATACTGGCCGGCGGATTTGCATCTGATCGGTAAAGATATCATTCGTTTCCATACTATTTACTGGCCGATTTTCCTGATGGCTCTTGGTGTGCCGCTTCCGAAACAGGTATTCGGACATCCGTGGTTATTACAGGGTGACGGTAAGATGAGTAAATCCAAGGGAAATGTATTATATGCAGATGAACTGGTAGATTTCTTTGGCGTAGATGCGATCCGTTATTTTGTACTGCATGAGATGCCATTCGAAAATGACGGAGTCATTTCCTGGGATCTGCTCGTAGAGCGTATTAACTCTGATCTTGCAAATACATTAGGAAATCTGGTAAACAGAACGATTTCCATGACAAATAAATATTTCGGCGGCGTTGTTATAAATAAAAATGTGACATTAGATGAAGAAGGTGCTGCAATCGATGCAGATCTGAAAGCAGTTACAGAGAACACACCGAAGAACGTTGATGTGAAGATGAATGACTTGCGTGTAGCAGATGCAATCACAGAGATTTTCACACTCTTCAAACGCTGTAACAAATACATCGATGAGACAATGCCTTGGGCACTGGCAAAAGAAGAAGACAAGAAAGACCGTCTTGAAACTGTTCTTGCAAATCTGATCGAAAGTATCAAGGTTGGTGCAGGATTACTTTCATCCTTCATGCCGGAAACAGCAGAGAAAATCTTCGCACAGTTAGGTGACGGAAAAGTTACAGACAAGCCGGAGATTCTGTTCGCAAGACAGGACATCAACGAAGTGATGAAGAGAGTAGAAGAACTGCATCCACATGTAGAAGAGAAAGAAGAAGTTTCTGACGAGGAAGTGATCGATATCGAAGCAAAACCAGAGATCACATTTGAAGATTTCGGTAAAATGCAGTTCCAGGTAGGAGAAATCATTTCCTGCGAAGAAGTGAAGAAATCCAAAAAACTTCTCTGCTCACAGGTGCGTGTCGGAAGCGAAGTAAAACAGATTGTTTCCGGAATCAAAGCACATTATAGTGCAGAAGAGATGGTCGGCAAGAAAGTTATGGTACTTGTAAACTTAAAACCGGCAAAACTTGCAGGCGTATTATCTGAAGGAATGTTACTCTGTGCAGAAGACGCCAATGGCAATCTGGCACTTGTATCACCAGAAAAAGATATGCCGGCAGGTGCTGAAATCTGTTAATATTTAATTGGGGACGGGGATTTTCTCGAAAAGCCCCGTCCCCAATTAAATTATCCCACGGATGTGGATAAATAAAATGTGGAAAAGGAGACAGAATTGTGGAAAAAATTAGAATTGGTATTGTAGGATATGGAAATATTGGACGTGGTGTAGAACAGGCAATCGCGCGTAACGATGATATGGAACTGAAGGCTGTATTCACAAGAAGAGATCCGAAGACAGTTTCTATTAAAACAGAAGGCGTAGAAGTAAAACATTTTGATTATATGGTATCTATGAAAGAAGATATCGATGTTATGGTTCTGTGTGGTGGTTCTGCAACAGATCTGCCGGTTATGGGACCGGAAGTTGCTAAGAACTTCTGTACTATTGACAGTTTTGACACACACGCAAAGATTCCGGAGTATTTTGCAAATGTGGATGCTGCAGCAAAAGCAGGAAACAATGTAAGTATTATTTCTGTTGGCTGGGATCCGGGAATGTTCTCACTGAACCGTCTGTATGCAGAATCCATTCTGGTGCAGGGAAGCACTTATACTTTCTGGGGAAAAGGTGTCAGCCAGGGACACTCTGATGCAATCCGCCGTATCGAAGGTGTAAAAAATGGTATCCAGTATACTGTACCGATCGAGGCTGCAGTAGAGAAAGTAAGAACCGGAAGTGAGCCGGAGCTGACAACAAGAGACAAACATCTTCGTGAGTGTTATGTTGTTCCGGAAGAGGGAGCTGACTTAAAAGCAATCGAAGAGGCAATCAAGACAATGCCAAACTACTTCGATGAGTATGATACAACTGTAACATTTATCACAGAAGAAGAGTTAAAGAAAAATCACAGCAAGATGCCACACGGTGGTTTTGTTATCCGCAGCGGAGAGACAGGAACAGAAGGAAATAAACACGTGATCGAGTATTCTCTGAAATTGGATTCCAACCCGGAATTTACAGCAAGCGTTCTGATCTGTTATGCAAGAGCAGCTTATAGACTTTCCAAAGCCGGAGAGAGCGGAGCAAAATCTGTATTTGACATCGCACCGGCAATGCTGTCACAGAAGACACCGGAAGAACTCAGAAAAGAGTTACTGTAAGATGATGATTTTTGATACGCATGCGCACTATGATGATGAGCAGTTTGACGTAGACAGAGAAGAATTGCTGATGTCCATGGAGGAAAATGGTGTCGGCACGATCGTCAATGTGTCGGCAACTTATGAGTCCTGTGCACGTGTGGCAGAAATGGTGAAAAAATATCCGTTTATGTATGCCGCAGTCGGCGTACATCCGGATGAAGTCGGTGCGTTGGACGAAGAGAAACTTGTACGGATGGAAGCGCTTTTGGATCAGAAAAAGGTTGTTGCTGTCGGCGAGATTGGACTGGATTATTACTGGGATCATGAATCTCATGATCTGCAGAAAGAATGGTTTATCCGTCAGCTTGAACTTGCACGTAAGCATAATCTTCCGGTGTTGATCCACAGCCGGGAAGCTGCGGCAGATACGATGGAGATCATGAAGGGGCATGCGCAGGGGTTAAATGGTGTGATTCACTGCTACTCTTATTCTACAGAGATGGCAAAAGAGTATGTGAAAATGGGCTTTTACATCGGCATCGGCGGTGTCGTTACTTTTAAAAATGCGAAAAAAGTAAAAGAGACAGTCGCAGAGATTCCGCTTACTTCAATCGTGCTGGAAACAGATTGCCCGTATCTTGCACCGGAGCCTTTCCGTGGCAAGAGAAACCAGTCTGCATATATCCAATATGTAGCGGAAAAGATCGCAGAGATCAAAGAGATCTCATATGAAGAAGTTGTTGCACAGACAGAAAAAAATGCACATGCCATGTATGGCCTGGATGCATAAAGCATATGCACGCATCATGTATGGTCTGGATGCATAAAGCATATGCACACATCATGTATGGTCTGGATGCATAAAGCATATGCACGCATCATGTATGGTCTGGACGTGTAAGACATTATTCGCAATGAATCAGCGATAGTGAACTTTATTAAGTACAAATAAATTAATTTTATGAAATCCAACCAGGAAATTCCCGGTTGGATTTTTTCTACCTGTTTTTTAGCATTTCTATATGTATTTCGCTATATTTTAATTTTTCCATATATTTTCGGAGTTTTCTTTATATTTTCTTAAGACTATTTTCGATTTTGGGTATATCATTAAGACAAAACTTATTGTATAATTAAAAAATACCTAAAATTCAGGGAGAAGTGAGAAAATGGCAAAACCAGATCTGGGAAATCCGCAGAATACAATTGAAGTATTACAGAAATATAAATTTAATTTTCAGAAGAAGTTCGGACAGAATTTTCTGATCGATACACATGTGCTGGATAAGATTATTTATTCCGCAGAGATTACAAAAGAAGACATGGTGCTGGAGATCGGACCGGGGATCGGAACGATGACACAATATCTGGCAGAGGCAGCCGGCAAGGTCATTGCGGTTGAGATCGATAAAAATCTGATTCCGATTCTTGCGGATACACTGCATGAATATGAAAATGTTCAGATTATCAACGAGGATGTTCTGAAGCTTGATATTGCGAAGATCGTAGAGGAGCAGAACGGAGGAAAACCGATTAAAGTGGTTGCGAATCTGCCATATTATATTACGACACCGATCATTATGGGACTTTTTGAAAATCATGTTCCGCTTCAGAGCATTACGGTCATGGTACAGAAGGAAGTGGCAGACCGTATGCAGACCGGACCGGGTAACAAGGATTACGGTGCTCTGTCACTGGCGGTGCAATATTATGCAGACCCGTACATTGTTGCAAATGTCCCACCGAACTGCTTCATGCCAAGACCGAAGGTAGGCTCAGCAGTCATCCGTCTGACAAGACATGCTGAACCTCCGGTGGAAGTAGAAGATGAGAAGCTGATGTTTGATATTATCAGAGCGTCTTTCAACCAGCGTCGGAAGACACTTGCCAATGGTTTGAAAAATGCAGGCAAATGGGATCTCCCGAAAGAAGTGATCGCAGAAGCAATCGAGACGTTAGGCAAAGGCGCAAGCGTCAGAGGAGAGGCACTATCACTGGAGGAATTTGCAAGACTGAGCAATGAAATTTATAATTATCTGCATAATCGTATATCGTGAAGCTTATGCTTCCTGTTTATGCTCATATCGGGGCGGGCCATTAAGTCATAAAATCACTCTGGTGTAATTGCATTGTGGTTTCTGACATCATATAAATGGTAAAAAACAATAAATTTGTTGCAGAAAGAAACAATTGTGGATTGAAAAACAAAGATATTAACAAAGAAAGGATGATGCGCATGGAGAAAAAAAACAAATATGCACTGTTCGAGATCACACCGGAGATTGAGCATTTCGCAGAACTGTGTGAGAAGAATACGACAATAGAAAAAGACCTGTACAGCAAATACGAAGTAAAACGCGGACTCCGTGATGTGAATGGAAAAGGAGTACTTGCCGGCCTTACTAATATTTCCGATGTCTGTGCGACTAAGATCGTGGACGGCAAAGAAGTTCCGTGTGCAGGTAATCTGTATTACCGTGGATATAACATCAAAGACTTGGTGCGTGGATTTTTAGAGGACGGACATTTTGGATTTGAAGAGATCGCATATCTGTTGTTGTTTGGCGAGCTTCCGAATATAAAAGAGTCGGAGATGTTCCATGAGACACTCGTAGAGCGCCGGACATTGCCGCCGACATTTGTGCGTGATGTCATTATGAAAGCGCCGAGCCAGGACATGATGAATACGCTGGCGAAATGTATTTTGAATCTGTATACTTACGACCGCAAAGCGGATGATACAAGTATCCCGAATGTATTAAGACAGTGTCTGAACCTGATCAGCCAGTTCCCGATGATGATGGTGTACGGCTATCATGCATATAATTACCGTATGGGCGATGACCTGTTTATTTACGCGCCATCACCGGATCTGTCTACTTCTGAAAATATTCTGATGATGCTCCGTGAGGATCGTAAATACACAGAACTGGAAGCGAAGCTCCTTGATATGGCTCTGGTTCTGCATATGGATCACGGCGGTGGTAATAACTCAACATTTACGACACACGTTGTAACTTCTTCCGGAACGGACACTTATTCAACGATGGCAGCAGCGATGGCTTCGTTAAAAGGACCAAAACACGGTGGTGCGAATATCAAAGTAACGAAGATGTTTGAAGACATGAAAGCGCATGTATCAGACTGGGAAGATGAAGATGAAGTACGTCAGTATTTAAATGATCTGCTGGAGAAGAAAGCATTTGACCAGAAAGGTCTGATCTACGGAATGGGACATGCAATCTATTCTGTTTCAGATCCGCGTGCAGACATTTTCAAAAAATTTGTAAAACAGCTTGCAGAGGAAAAAGGCTGTGAAAAAGAATACGGACTGTATGCGCTTGTAGAACGTCTGGCTCCGGAAGTGATCGCACAGAAGCGTAAGATTTACAAAGGTGTTAATGCCAATGTAGATTTTTACAGCGGACTGGTTTACAGTATGCTGGATCTTCCTCCGGCACTTTACACACCGATTTTTGCGGCGGCACGTATTGTCGGCTGGAGTGCACACCGTCTGGAAGAGTTAAAGAATGCGGATAAGATTATCCGTCCGGCGTATAAGCCACTGGCTTCCTACAAAGAATATGTAAAAATGGAAGATCGTTAGGAGAAGGAAGTTGATATAAAATGAAGAAAGATTTCAGCTTTTTAAGTGCAGAAGGGAAGACGCGCTCACATGGAATCATCTGGATTCCGGAAGGTGAAGTGCGTGCAATCCTCCAGATCTGTCACGGAATGGTAGAATATATAGACCGCTACGATGAATTTGCCAGATATTTAAACGGACATGGTTATCTTGTGATCGGGCACGACCATCTGGGACATGGAAAGACTGCAGCAAAGCCGGAAGAATACGGACATTTCCCGGAAGAATACGGTAACGATTATGTAATCGGAGATATCCACAGAGTCCGCAGAGTCGGTGAGAAGAATTATCCGGATCTACCATATTTTATGCTGGGACACAGTATGGGTTCATTTTTGCTTCGTCAGTATCTGACGATGTATGCTGACGGACTTGCCGGTGCGATCATCATGGGAACCGGTGAACACAGCATGGCGGAATTGAACATGGGGCAGAAGCTCTGCAAAGGGCTTGCGGCAGCAAGAGGCTGGCATTATCACAGCCCGCTTGTGCATAAGATGAGCGTTGGTAATTATAATAGGAAATTTCATCCGGCAGTAACAGCAACAGACTGGATCAGTTCAGATCTGGATGTGCGCAGAAAATACGAGAAAGATCCACTTTGCTCTTTCCAGTTTACGGTTGGCGGTTATTATCAGATGTTTGAAGGAATGAAAGTGCTTGCCCGCAAAGAGAGCATAGAGAAGATTTCGAAGGATTTGCCGATATTCTTTGTATCCGGTGCAGACGATCCGGTTGGAGATTTTGGAAAAGCAGTACAGAAAGTATATGACAAGTACAAGAATGCCGGATTTGAAAAAGTAGAGATGAAGCTGTATCAGGATGACAGGCATGAGATCCTGAATGAAACAGATCGCAGTCAGGTATTCGAAGATCTGTATTTATGGATGGAAGAAAATTTATCACTTTAATTAAGTAAAACCCATTGACAAAACTAATGGGTGAGCATAAAATGTAGGTGAAATTAATAGAGCGTACAGGACGAAGGCGTCACAAACATGAGTTTGTGCGCCTTTTTTAGTGTAAAAAGGTCAGGAGAAGGAGGAATTTACAATGAAAACTTTAGGTTATTACAATGGCAAATACGGTGAACTGGATGAGATGACAATCCCGATGAACGACCGTGTCAGCTGGTTTGGAGATGGTGTATACGATGCAGGTCCGTCCAGAAATTATGAGATTTTCGCAATTGATGAACATATCGACAGATTCTTTAACAGTGCGGGACTTCTGGACATTAAAATGCCGGTAACAAAGCCAGAGTTGAAAGAACTCCTTCAGGAAATGGTAAATAAAATGGATACAGGTAATTTATTTGTTTACTATCAGGTCACAAGAGGAACCGGTATCCGTGATCATGCATATACAGAGGGTCCTGGAAACTTATGGATTATGCTGAAACCGGCAGAAATTTCCGATGGAACGAAGCCAATCAAGCTGATCACAAGAGAAGATACACGTTTCTTCCATTGTAATATCAAAACATTGAACTTAATTCCTTCTGTAGTTGCGACACAGAAAGCAAAAGAAGCCGGATGTCAGGAATGTGTATTCTACAGACCGGGTGGACGTGTAACAGAATGTGCACATAGTAATGTCCATATTATTAAAGATGGCAAACTGGTAACAGCACCGACTGACAACCTGATTCTTCCAGGTATTGCAAGAGCACATATTATCAAAGCCTGCAAGAAATTGGAGATTCCGGTAAGCGAGACACCGTACATACTGGATGATCTGTTCAACGCAGATGAAGTTATCGTATCCAGCTCCAGCAACTTATGTCTGCATGCAAATGAGATCGATGGCAAGCCGGTTGGCGGAAAAGCACCGGAACTTCTGGAGAAGATCCGTGTAGCAGTTCTGGATGAATTTTACAAAGCAACAGATAAATAAATGAGAAGGTGAAGTCATGGGAGAAATAAAATATATGCCGGCAGGGGACCGGGCGCTGGTTGTGGAATTTGGCAATCAGATCGATCCTGCGATCAATGACAAAGTACATACGCTGGCAGCGAGAATTGCAGAAACTCGGATTCCGGGTGTACAGGAAATGGTACCAACGTTTCGCTCTCTGATGATTTACTATGATCCGGCAATTACCTCTTTTGAAAATGTAAGGAAGCAGACAGCAGAGCTGACCGGACAATTGATTGGGAAGACAACAGAGAAGAAACGGATTTTAAAAATTCCGTGTTGTTATGGCGCAAGATTCGGATTGGATCTGGCAGATATGGAAAAACATACCGGACTTGATCGTGACGAGATCATAAAGATCCATAGTTCCGTTGATTATAAAATTTATATGATGGGATTCCTGCCGGGATTTGTTTATCTTGGTGGTCTGGATAAACGAATTGAAATGCCAAGACTGAAAAGCCCGCGCGTAAGGATTCTTCCGGGGGCTGTCGGCATCGGTGGCAATCAGACAGGAGTCTATCCGCTGGCTTCACCGGGAGGATGGAGACTGATGGGTGGTACACCGGTTGATTTCTATGATCCGTACAGAGAAGATCCGATCCTCTGTAAAGCAGGAGAATATATCCGTTTTATACCAATCACGATTGGCGATTACTACGATATCCGCCACATGATCGTAAAAGGAGAGTATCAGGTAGAGGTTGTGGAAGAAGGTGATGAAGGATGTCAGTAAAAGTTGTTATTCCGGGACCGCTTACAACAGTACAGGATGCGGGCAGATACGGATATATGAATTCCGGTATCGGGACATCCGGAGTCATGGACGAAGTTTCTTATAAGAAGGCCAATTATCTTGTGGGAAATGAAAACGGAGAAGCCGTACTGGAAGTAACTTTGTTCGGCGGAACGATGGAATTTACGGAAGATGCAGTCATTGCTGTTACAGGAGCAACAATGGACGTAAAGATAAATGAGGAACCGACAGAAATGTACCGTGCATACCAGGTGAAGGCTGGAGATGTCTTATCCCTTGGGATGGTAACTGCAGGCTGCAGAACTTATGTAGCTTTCGCCGGTGGTATTGATGTTCCGGTTGTGCTCGGAAGCCGTTCAACAAATCTGAAATGTAAAATGGGTGGTTACGAAGGAAGGGCGCTGGCAGCCGGAGATATTTTTGAAATTGGCAAAAATGGCAGAAGTTATGAAGCACTGAAAGACCGGATGGCAGAGCTGGATGTATATACATCACCAATCACTGTCCGTGTAATCGAAGGACCGCAGGAAGAGTATTTTACCGAGGCGGGAAAGAAAACATTTTACAATGAAACGTATACGATATCTGATCAGAGTGACCGAATGGGCTACCGGATGGAAGGTGCACCGATTGAAAGTGTAAACGGAACGGATATTATTTCCGATGGAATTGCACTTGGTTCCATTCAGGTTCCGACAAATGGAAAACCAATCATTCTACTTGCAGACCGGCAGACAACCGGAGGATATGCAAAGATTGCTACAGTGTGTTCTTTTGATATCCCGAAACTGGTACAGGGCAAGCCGGGGGATCAGGTGAGATTTCAGAAAATTTCGTTAGATGAAGCAGCAAAGATATGGAAAACAGAAAGCGGGGAAAGGTAAAGATGAGTGAAGCAGTAAATTACAGTGATTTGAAACCGGCAGAGGTCAGAAGACTGATCCGAGAAGGAAAAATAACATGTCCGACATCTGGTATGTGTGCGGGATATGCACAGGCAAATCTGGTTATCCTGCCAAAGGATCTGGCTTATGATTTTCTCTTATTTACCCAGAGAAACCCGAAACCGTGTCCGATCCTTGAAGTCAGCGACGTAGGAAGCAGAGACCTTCACTATATCGCAGATGATGTGGATCTGGCAAAGGATTTTCCAAAATACCGCATTTACAAAAAAGGCGAACTTGTCGGAGAGTATACCGACATTGAAGAGTTCTGGCAGGATGATTTTGTGAGCTTTCTGATCGGATGCAGCTTCTCTTTTGAATCTGCACTTTTGGAAGCAGGAATTCCGGTCAGACATATCGAGGAAAACTGTAACGTGCCGATGTTCAAGACAAATATCGCTTGCACACCGGCAGGTATTTTCAAAGGAAATATGGTAGTCAGCATGCGTCCGATCCCGAATGACCAGGTTGTGAAATCCGCACTGATCACGGGTGAGATGCCAAGAGTACACGGTGCACCGATACAGATTGGCAATCCGGAAGCAATTGGTATTTCTGATGTAATGAAACCGGATTTCGGCGATAGTGTAACGATCAATGAAGGAGAAGTTCCGGTATTCTGGCCATGTGGCGTAACACCGCAGAATGTTGTTATGAATGTGAAACCGGATATTGTGATCACACACGCACCGGGACATATGCTGATTACGGATGTAAAGAATGTAGAATTGAAGTACTAAAGTGGTTCTAATAGAGCCACCCACCATGATATGAGTAAAAACGTAGCAGTGCAGTGATGGGAGAACACGAGTATTGTGCGGTTTTGAGAATAGATGGAAGTAGTCTGAAAAAAGATTTGAAACATAGAAAGAAGGAAGAAAAATGTTTGCAGTAGATTTAAACTGTGATCTTGGAGAAAGTTTTGGAAATTATAAATGCGGACTGGATGAGGAAGTCATTCCCTTTATTTCTTCTGCAAATGTAGCATGTGGATTTCATGCATCCGATCCGGTGGTAATGGCAAAGACCGTAGCACTTGCGAAAGAGCAGGGCGTCCGTGTTGGCGCACATCCGGGATATCCGGATCTGGTCGGATTCGGCAGAAGAAATCTGGCAGCATCGCCGGCAGAAGTAAAAGCAATGGTGCAGTATCAGATCGGGGCATTGAAAGCATTCTGCACAGCACAGGGAATTAAATTGCAGCATGTAAAACCGCACGGTGCAATGTATAACATGGCAGGAAAAGATGAAAAGCTGGCAACAGCAATCGCAGAAGCAATCAAAGAAGTCGATCCTGAGCTTATCCTTCTTGCACCGAGTAGCAGCAAAATGATGGGAGCCGCAAAGGCAGTAGGACTTCGCGTGGCAAAAGAAGTATTTGCGGATAGAGCATATGAAGAAGACGGCTCGCTGGTAGCAAGAAGCAAACCGGGCGCAATGATCACCGATGAAGACGAAGCTGTGGCACGTGTCATCAAGATGATAAAGGAAGGAACCGTAACAGCGATTACCGGAAAAGAGATTCCGGTTGAAGCAAATTCTGTATGCGTTCACGGAGACGGACCGAAAGCACTGGCATTTGTTCAGAAGAACCGTAAAGCGCTGGAAGCAGAAAACATCAGGATTGCATCAATCGAAGAAGTAATTGAGAAATAAAACAGGCAGAAGACGACAGCAAAAATAAAGGAGAGATTAGAAGTGGGAGCACAGGCACAGGCGGCACAGACAAAAGTAAATATAAAAAAAGAAACCGTTGAAGATATTGTACTGCGTCATTCCAAGCGCGGTATGACTATCCTGCGCAAATATATGGGCGATTTCTACTGCAAGAGGGCGGCTGAGAAGATTCTGGAGCTTCCGAAAGGAAATATATTTCTGACAACCGGATTTTATGTAGCGGGACATGCAGAGACGGACGGTCCTCTCGGAACGATGACACTCGCAAAAGCACTGCGGGCTGTCGGATACCGACCGATCATCGTAACAGATAAATATTGTCGTGGATTTTTTGAACTTGAAAATCTGGACGTAGAATATGCACATATCTGCGATGGAGTAGAACAGTATACAGAAGTTCTGGAAGATTACGATCCGGTTGCACTGATTTCCATTGAACGCTGTGGCAAAAATATTGAAGATGATTATGCAAATATGCGCGGTGTAAGCATTAAGAAAAATACAGCAAAAGCCGATATCCTTTTTGATCTTGCCAAAAAGCGCGGAATCCCGACATTTGGTGTCGGAGATGGCGGAAATGAAATCGGTATGGGCAATCTGAAAGAAGTTATTGTAGATAAACTGGCGCTTGTACCATGCAAGGTAGAAGTTGACAATCTAATTATCGCAACCGTATCCAACTGGGGCGCATATGCATTAGCGGCATATATACAGAAGATAGAAAAGATACAGGTACTTCCTACATATAAAGAAATCAAATCCTATCTGCAGGCGATCGTAGATCTCGGCAGTATCGATGGCGTAACAAAAGAACAGGTACTGAGTGTGGATGGTTTTCCACTGACTGTGGAAAAAGAGATCCTTGATGAACTCCACCGCGCAGTGGGGACGGGGATTTTCTAGAAAGTGCCAGGTGCAAATTGAAAAAGGGACAGGGCATTTCTAAAAAGGGGACGGGGCTTTTCTCAAAAAGCCCCGTCCCCTTTTTAGCGCAGCGAAAACCCGCTAACCATACGGTTAACGGGTTTCGTTGTTTTTATCGTTATCTAAAGGAATGAGGTACTATTGAACTAATTTATATGGTGTTATAATGTGTTGCAAAGCACGAAAATACAGGAATTTTAAATTCTATCAAACTGTAAATTGTTATATATTTTTATGAGGATTTGACCCGAATTTGACCGAAAATGCTTTGATGTTAGAACTTTGTAGTACTTCGAGGTTAAGTTCGTCTGAATAGTTTGTTTTCACCCAAAATCCTCTTTCATTAAATTTATTCTGTATATATATGAAAGAGGTTCACTTTGTTTAGATAGAGAGAATTGCCTCCTAAAATTCATTTTGAAGTTCAAGGCAGAGAGAATTAATCTATTCAACAATAAAGAAAAGTGTTATACTTATCAACGTAGGAGGTATTACTGATGGGAAAACGAATATTTAAAAATTTAATGTGTATATATTTGATTTTTTTGATTTTTTTTGTTGTGTTAAAATTTGATGGTAGCTTCGACGAATTAATCTCGATTCATCAAAGGATAATAGAAAATGAGACAATGGGTATTAAAAATATTAATCTAGTTTTATTTAGAACTATTACCCCATACGTTAGTAATATTACGGAACCATATGCTTTGAAAAATATTATAGGGAATATTATAGTATTTATTCCATTAGGATTTTTGACTTCTCAATTACTTGTTGAAAGATGTAGAAAACCGATTATTATGTGTGTACTGATAATAGTTTTTATCGAGTGCATGCAATTGATTTTCAAAATAGGGTTTTTTGATGTAGATGATATATTTTTAAATTTATTAGGATGTTTGAGCGGAATTTGTATTAGTTTGTTTTTGGATAATATTGACAAAAATAAAGGGGAATAGTATACTAAGTATAGTAAATATCGTGAGTGGTAGATTTATGAAACGTCGTTTTTTGTCAATTGTTTTGGGTGTTTGCTTGTTGATTCCTTCAACAACAGTTTTTGCTTCGGAAGTAGAAGATAAAGAGAGTGTTGGTGTTGAAAGTCAAGTTGAAGACATTCATTATTTAACGGAGGATTTAACAAGAGGTTCTAAAAAACCTGGGGCTAATGCATCTGTCCATAACTTAAGTAAGAGCAATTACAACTATCAATTAACGGATTTTGGGTATAGACTTTATACAGATAAGTGGTTAACTAGTAGTTCGGGTAAGATTAGTGTTAGCCTAAGTAACTTCAAAACGATTGAGGAACACCCAGGAGCTACTAAGAATCAGATAACTTTCAGATTATATGATAGTTCGGGTTTAATATCTTCTAGTAAGAAAACAGTTTATGGGGGTTCTGCGAGTACAACATTTAGTAACGTTAAATCTGGGAAAAAGTATTATGTAGCTTTTGAGGTTCCGACAAACGGAAATCGCTATTCAGGGAAAGGCTATATAAGTGATTAGATTAAAAGAATTTGTCACTACCTAGTGAGGTCAAGGAACAAGGCGTAGCCGATACGCCGTAGGGCAGTCCTTGACGGAACGGACACAGCCAACAGAACCATGATACAGCAGAGGACTTGAAAGGTCAGAAACCTTGCAAGTCCTCTTGTTTATTGTTGGTTGTCATATTTTAGGTACAATGCCTCTTTTTCAATTTCTTTCTCAAATGCTTTTATATGGAACCCATAGGGTTCATTACAGATTTGAAAACAATCATCAGCCTGTGAGTAGGAGAGCATGGTAACTTTCGGCTCATAGGTCTTTGTATCAATTCCGTAATAGTAAATCGTGGCAGTAATCAGTACCATGTGAATGCTTTCAAAATCTTTTGTGAAAACAGCGTGTCTCCCTGAATTGAAAAAGTCGGACGGACATTCGTAAAACTCGGAGCAGTCCTCTTTCAAAAACAAAGGGAGTAGGTGCATTGCATTGGAACTTCTATCTACAAGGACATAGAAACGGGGAATCATTGCGGCATATTGGGGCATCATGGCAATATACATATCATCTAGCTTGTCAAGAAGATACTCTGAGCAGGAATTATTATAAAAGACATAAGGAAGTGCTTGTTCCTGCCCTTGTGAGCCAGTCTGCATAGGTACATTCTCTCCGTAAAGCCAACGCAAGTCCACGTCCAATGAATTGGCAATCTGTTCCATTTTATCGGCTTTGGGATTGTACTGTCCCGAAAGATAGGAACTGAACGCCCCTTTGCTGATACCCGTATCTTTGACTATATCCACTTGTTTCTTATTTTTTGCTTTCATGGCAAATTTAATTCGTTCTGCGATTGTATTCATCTTCAAAATCCTTTCTTCTCATATCTCCGTATAACTCGTTATATCTTATCGTCTAAATCCACTATACCACAAGTTTAGAAAAAAGAAAACAGAAAGTTTATAAAAAACTAAACTTTATATTGCAAAACAAAAACAGCTATGCTATGATACTATTAAGTTTAGAAATAACTAAACAATAACGACGTCGTAATAGGAAACCGAAAATATGAGAAACTGACCTATCGGTTCGACGGGGAGAAAGGAAGATGTATGCAGATTACATTGACAAAAGAACAGGTAAAAGAAGCATTTGGAGAACTTC
>OGYI01001554.1_pt1 | contig 21678 bp, 23 predicted proteins | sample 1576521 | NCBI WGS metagenome assembly OGYI01 (sample SAMEA3541484, study PRJEB24748) | human gut metagenome | biome: human gut; feature: human-associated habitat; material: faeces | place: China | collected 2012
AGCTACCTTAACCCACCGTCTAAAGCCAGTGGGATTGCGGTAGCCTTTTTTCAATATTAAGTATACTTTCATCACAATACATTATAATCGCTGTGATTTTCACAGTAATATCAATCAAAATGTCACCCCCTTTAACGCAATCCCTTATTCTTCAAATATTGACCAAGACTCAATTTCTTTTCAACCTTCCAAGCCTCATAACCATCTGTGCTTTGCCCATTCACAAACTGAGATGCTGTTGAAGGACTAGTAAACTCACAATTTTTAAGAATATTACCATCTCCATCTACATACTCTGGATTATCTCGATACGCTTTAGCGGTTTTCCTACCTTTAATGTGATTTGCAAAATCTAGACTCATTTTGCCACCTGCCAGAACGGTAATTATTTTTCCATTATACACAAGACAGGACAAAAATCAACTTCCATTATCAAGGGTCAAGTGCTAATTTTTTATGAATTTTCTGTGCCTTCTTTCATCTGCCTTTTATGACGGTACATCATATGATCCGCCCGTTTAATCAAATCCCCTGTTCTGGTATCTCCCGGCTCCGCCACAGCATAACCGCAGGCAATCTGCATACAGATAAACTCGGAGCTCTGATTATAATCCTGCTGCAGAAGAGACAGCTTTTTCAGACACTTTTCTATGGAAGAAGAAAAAGAATACGGCTTTCTGTCCCAGATAACCAGAAATTCATCTCCCCCAATCCGGTAACAGGTTCCCTCCCTGCCGCAGGCTTCCCGAATCAGACCTGCCGCGTCCATAATACAGCGATCCCCTGTTTCATGCCCAAAGGTATCATTATAATATTTCAGGTTATTTAAATCGCACACAGCAAGTCCTATTCCCTCTATCGTTCCCTGACAGCTCTGCTCCCAGCTTTCATAGGCATTGCGGTTGTACAGACCGGTCAGCAGATCCGTCACTGCCAGTCTTTTGTAAATCGCATTTTCCCGCCCCTCCTTCAGCTGCATGGAAAGGTCATAAATAACGCTCCAGGAAACGCAGCCCACAAACAGAAGGCTCGCCAGGCCGCCAACCCGGTAAGTGTCCAGTGTATTGTGATAAAATCCCCCGAAATCCCAGACTGTAGAAATCAGCATCAGCACTGCCGGGAAAAATGTCGCCTTTACCTTATAATCAGATCCATGCTTCCTGAAATAAAGAAACATTCCTGCAAACATAGCCCCAAATGCAGCCAGCAAAAGAATATGCGCCGTAAACACCGTTTCCTTAAACTCCCGGATTCCGGATACATGAAGTCCAATACTGACAGCCATATTCAGCACACACAGGGTAAAATACAGATTCTCCCACAGGGGCTTTATCTTCATATCCCAATAGTAAACGGAAAAGCAGAAAAACAGAATCGGAATCTGCAGAAGCAGCAGATATCCCGCGTAAGACAGGGCAATGTGATTGGAAGCCAGAAGATTGACCAGCTCGCTTCCACGGATAAACCACAGCCCGACTACAATCAGCAAAGCAGCAAAATAAAAACCCTCCCGGCTGTTTTTTAATGAGCCGCGGACAACACCCCAGAACAAAAGCACCATCACGCCAATCACAAAGGTCAGAAAATAAACAGCAGCCGCAGGCAGAGCGCAAATAATCCGTTCCTTAAACATCTGCTGCCGATCCCCCAGCCAGAAAACAGGAGGAATATTCTCATCGTGGTAATAATGATACTGAATCTCAACCAGAACCTGGCTTTCTGCCTGGGGAAGCTTCACAAAATGATAAAACTTTCCGGGAACTCGTCCCACTGCCGTGGTTCCATCATCCAGGGAGTGAATCAGCGCCCCGTTCTGATAAACCTTCACGCTCTGACGGTCTGAAACAAAATGCAGGCACCGTCCGGAATCTCCGGAAAAATCAAAGGAGAATTCGTATGTAATCGTCCCGTTTTCACCCTTCCATACATTTTCCGGAAGAATCTGACAGGTTTCCGGCACCTCCAGGCTATACCGATCCTCCCGGGAATAAAAAAATCCCCAGAAGATAAGAACAGCTCCGATTAACGCAGTAATAATAATAATTTTTTTATATCTATCCACATGAAATCCTTTCTGAAGGCTTTGCCTTTTAGAATATTTTACCTTATTTTTCCAGAACATACAATAAACTCTTTCTCTGTCTCTGCCCGAACGCGTTTTCCCCTTCCTGATGATGCGTCTTTCTATTGAAGCGGTTCCAGACTTGTGATAAAATGTATAGGTGAAATGCAAAGGTTCAGGACGGCACATCGTTTTTCCGCCGTCCTGAATTTCTGCCGTGAAATGTGACAATACAGGACGAGGCATCTTCTTGTCCGGCAAAGCCGAACAAGAAGCATCGGAGATTCCTCCGATGTGAGTTCTGACTGAAAAATCCGCTTACAAGCAAGCTTGACACGGATTTTTCTGCCGGCTCTCCCGCCGTCCTGAATTTTTACCGTTAAAATATGCCTAGAAAGAGAGGGTGCAAATTATGCGAAAAAATCGTCTTGTTGCGCCTGTTGTAAAATGGGTTGGCGGAAAACGCCAGCTTTTAGATGATTTAACACCGCTGTTTCCAAAACGGGTTTCCTCCTACTGCGAACCTTTTTTAGGAGGCGGCGCCGTTTTATTTCAGCTGCAGCCCAACACCGCCCATGTCAATGATATTAACTCTGAACTGATTCAGATGTACGAGGTAATCCGCGACAACGTAGACGAGCTGATTGAAGCCCTTGGAACTCATCCCAACGAAGCGGAACACTTTTATCAGGTGCGTGACTGGGATCGGGATCGGGAAAAATATCAGCAGCTCAGCCCCGTCGATCGGGCCGCGCGGATTATTTATTTAAATAAAACCTGTTACAACGGGCTTTTCCGGGTAAACAATGCCGGACAGTTCAACACTCCCTTCGGTCATTACAAGAATCCGAATATTATCAATGAGCCGACCCTGCGGGCTGTCAGCTCCTATTTCCAGAAGGCCAGCCTGACCTTCACCAGCATGGATTATGCCGAGGTTCTTTCCAATGTGAAAAAGGGAACCTTTGTCTATCTGGATCCCCCCTATGACCCTGTTTCCGATACCGCCAACTTCACCGGCTACGCCAAGGGCGGCTTTGGACGTCAGGAGCAGATTCGTCTCCGGGAATGCTGTGACGAGCTGAACCGCCGGGGCATCCGGTTTATGCTTTCCAACTCAGCCACTGACTTTATCCGGGAACAGTATGCCGCCTACGATATTACCATTGTCAAAGCCAAACGTGCCATTAACTCCAACGCCGCCAAGCGGGGACAGGTAGACGAGGTGGTTGTAAGAAACTACAAATAAAAACTGCAGAGGCCAGATCCGGCAAAAGCCGGATTTTCCAGGTTCTGCAGCGTAAGGAGTACAGCCCATGAGCGAAAAATCAAAAGGTCAGAACGATCGGGCCTGGGAGGCTCTTTTTGAAAAATACGATATCCTTTCCCGCATTCGCCAGGAGGGGAAGTTTATGATTTCTGCGGCTCAGATCAAGGAATACCGGGAACCGCGGCTTATGGCCAAATTCGATCACCGGATCAATCTGCCGCAGATTTTTTCTGATCATCAGCTGGCAATTCTGCCTGTTTCCCGGGGAGATTATGTGATCTCCCACTTTGACGCCTATCAGACATTTCCGGAGCCGGTTCCTGCAGTATCCCGGCTGTCCCTTCCTTCCGGACTTCAAAGCCTGAATGCCAATCATATTCCCAGCGAAGCCATTGCCATCAACTGCGCTCTGGCATCGGGAATGCTGGCAGATTTTCTGGAAGAGGAGAGCCTTTTGCCTACTGTTTCCGGACGGATGGGTTCCGGACAGTTTGATTTTCAGATTCAAAACTGTGTAACACGGACTCCCGTTTCCGTCTCTGTCAATAATTCCCAGATAGAAATCGACGCGGCCTTTGAAGGCGCCGCCAGCCTCTCTCTTCTGGAAGCAAAACGGGATCTCTCCGAGGATTTTCTCATCCGCCAGCTGTATTATCCCTTCCGCACCTGGTCCTGCCGAATGACAAAAAAAATCAGGCCGATCTTTCTCGTTTATTCCAACGGAATTTTCAGCCTGTACGAATATGAATTTGAAAATCCGGAATCCTACAATTCCCTGATTCTCCGGAAACAAAAAAACTATTCCATCGAAGATACCTCAATCAGCCTTGAAGATCTCAAGGGCGTGCTTCTGAGGACATCTGCTGTTCCGGAACCGGAAATTTCTTTCCCCCAGGCAAACAGCATGAAACGAATCATCAACCTGTGCGAGCTTCTCTCCGCTCAGGAGCTGAGTCAGGATCAGGTGACAGAGCAGTACGCCTTCGACATCCGCCAGACCAGCTACTACACAGATGCAGCCCGGTATCTCGGCCTTCTGGACCGCCGCTACGGAGACGGTCGCCGTCCTGTATACTTTCTCACACCTATGGGAAGGAAAATCATGGGCCTGGGCTACCGCCAGCGTCAGCTGGCTCTCTGTGAAGCCATGCTGAAGCACCGGCCCTTCCGTGAAACCTTCCGCCTTTATCTGGAAACCGGCGTTATGCCGGATGCCTCAGCCATTGTTTCTGTCATGAAGCAGTCCGGCCTTTACAAGGTGGAAAGTATGAGCACCTACAAACGCCGCTCCTCCACCGTCAGCGGGTGGATTCACTGGATGCTGTCTCTTGCAGAGGGGTGAATGCCCCTCTCACATTAATATCCATCTGGTTAAATGGAATCTCAATACCGTTTTTATCAAACTCCTCTTTAATGCGCTCAATCATTTCCCAGCGCACCGTCCAATAGTCAGCCGTTTTCGTCCAGCCCCGGATTCCCACGGTTACGGAGCTGTCTCCCAGATTGCCCACATAAGCCGTAATTCCATCCTCCTTCAGTACCAGAGGATTGTTCTCAAACAAACTGTACATAATCTCCTTGGCCAGCTTCATATCAGAGGTATATCCAATGCCAACCTCCAAATCCACCCGCCGCTTTTCCTGTCCGGTTACATTGACCACCACTCCATTGGAAATGCTGCCGTTGGGAATCGTGACCTTTTTATTATCCACCGTAAGCAGGGTTGTATAAATCAGCCCCACGCTGACAACCGTTCCCTCAATATCTCCGAAAATAATATACTCTCCTATAACAAAGGGACGGCTGATCATAATCATCAGGCTTCCTGCCACGTTTTTCAGGCTTTCCTGCAAAGCCAGGCCGATTGCCAGACCGGCGGAACCTAACAGGGCAATAATCGATGCAGACGGAATTCCCATATTGTCCGCTGCAATAAACACAGCCAGCGTATAAATCGCCACCTCTGCCAGGGTAGTAAGCATCCTCATCACATTCACATCAAGAGACGCCCGCTCCATGGCATTATTCATAATACGGCTGATAATCCTCACAATCCTGCTTGCAATAAAAAGAATCAGCAGCGCAATCAAAAGCCTTACGATAAAATCCAGAATCCCCGGCCCCCAGCCCTTCATTGTGTTCATCATGGCATCTGTATTCAGCCTTGGAAGCGTCTGACATACAATTCCCGTTCTCAATCCATCCATACTGTTCTGTTATCCTTTCTCGTTTTCCACAGAGTAAAGACTCTTGCCCTGTGTTTTCCACACCCTCTCTGTTTTCTCCACACTACTGTCCCAAAACCTGGCCCAGCAGCTCCTCCTCCCTGGAAAACAGCAGATTTTTATTGTACTGATAATACCGCTCGCAGTCATATTCCTGCAAAAACTCTATGCTGTAAAAACCGGTATTCAGTTCTGTTACAAACAAAACCATTTCCTGGCTTCCCCCGAAGGCCGCTTCCATAAAATCAAAAGCGTGTTCCAGCTTCTCTCCGGCAGCCTCTGTCATATCCTCATACCGGTCACTGTCCTGTCCGAAACTTTCCCGCAGGGCTTCCCATACCTGCGCCCCGTCCTTCCAGTCTCCGGCGCGAAGCTTTTTCAGATCCTCTTCGAACCGTGCCAGCACGGCTCTCCTGGTGCGGTATTCCATCCGGGACATCAGCCCCTGCTCCCGGCGTTTCTCCATCTGCTCCTGAAATTCTTCCGTCATGGCCGCAAAGGCCTCCACACCATTTTTCTCAAAAGCACCGCTTTTGTGCAGCTCCTTCATCTGTTCCATCCGCATGGCCATCATCCGGCCCATCCGGCTCACCTGACGAAATTCCTCATTCAGCCCGGAAAGAAGAAGCCCAACCACGCTGATCCGCTCATCAAAGGCCGCCCGCTCCAGCTTTTCCACTGCCGCCTCGGAAATTTCTCCTTCCAGAATCCGCTCCACCTGGTAGTCATTTTTATACTTGTAATGCAGCTCCAGATAGTTTGCAAAATCCTTGGCAATTTTAGGAAACTGAATGTACTCCTGAATCAGCTCCCGGTCTGCCTTTTTCCCCAGCTCCTCATATACCTGAATCAGCTGGGACAGATCCTCCCATCCGCGGGGAGTGGCAAAAAGCCGTCCGTCTACAGTTGTTTCAATCTGGCAGAAATTCTGCCGGCGGATGTTCAGATAGTCCCGCACTGCCGGATGAATATCTGCCTTTACTGCATATTCCTTCCAGACATCAAAATCCGGCTCCACATCAATTCTGCGGATACGGTCCAGGGTTACAATATCAAAATCCCGGACAGACTTGTTGTACTCCGGCGGATTTCCTGCCGCCACAATAATCCATCCCTCCGGAATCCTGTGATTTCCGAAGGTCTTTCCCTGAAGGAACTGAAGCATGGTCGGAGCCAGAGTTTCCGACACACAGTTAATCTCATCAATAAACAGAATTCCCTCTGCCAGTCCTGTCTGCTGGATTTTATTATAAACAGCAGCCACAATCTCGCTCATGGTATATTCCGTTACTGCATATTCCCGTCCCCCGTACTCTCTCTTTTCAATAAAGGGAAGGCCAATCGCACTCTGCCTTGTGTGATGGGTAATGGTATAAGCCACCAGTCCGATTCCGCATTCCTGGGAAATCTGCTCCATAATCTGTGTTTTTCCTACTCCCGGCGGGCCAATCAAAAGCACAGGCCTCTGCCGGACTGATCCGATTACATAGGATCCAAACTCATCTTTTTTCAGATAAGCCTCTATGGTATCCTTTATTTCCTGTTTTGCACGTTTAATGTTCATTTTATTTCTCCTGCTATTCTATCTCTATAGGTTTCTCCTGCCCCATCTCCGCCAGCTGTTCCGGCTCCAGAATCACCTTCATGGCCCAGGCCGGAACGGAAATATCCGTATACTGCTCCTTCACAAATACAAAAGCAGTATCGTAGACCGGACGCTTTACCGGATAGATTCCCTCTCCGTCTGTAAAATACAAAAGCCCCTTCAGGCGGTGAAATTCTCCCCGCCCGAGCATCTGGTTCACATGCTCAAAGGCCGGCCGGAAATCTGTTCCGCCCTGTCCGATAATGGAAAAATCCTTCATATATTCTTCCATCTCCTGACGGCAGGTGATTTTCCTGTCCTGCTGGACCTGATCATCACACTGGATAATATGGATATTGGTCTTTTTAAAGTAGCTGTCCGACTGGCACAGAACATGGTAGGTTTCCTCCAGAAACCGCCGTACCAGATCTCCGGAACAGGACATGGAGGTATCAATCACCAGAACAAAATCCTCAATCCGGCTGACTTCCTTTGATTCCAGCGGCTCCACCAGAGGCATGTTGCCATACAGGGAAAGGCCGTAGGTATAAAACACATAATCAAAGGAATCCTCGTCCACCTGCATTTCCTCCCGCAGTACAGAAAACTTCTGCAGAAATCTGCGGTAATCATACCGGCTTCTGTTTTCCACCTGAACCTGCTCCAGAAGACTTTTTGTGTCCTCGTCCTGCTGGTTACCCATTGTTTCCATCTCAGTCTGAAGCTTCTCCCTGTTATTGCTCCACTGGTTCTGCCGCACAACGCTTGTTTTCGGGGAATCCGGCGGAAGCTGCCAGTACTGGTGATCGTCCACCAGAAATTCTGCCTCCAGGCGTTCAATCTGCCTCTCTGTCAGCTTCATTTCCTCCAGAGCCTTATACACGCCTTCTGCATTTAAAACCTGCAGACGCTGTCTCAGACGCCCGTACCAGTCCATCCGGAAGGGCGGCATCTGTATATGGACACATTTCAGATAAAGTCCGTCTGTCACAGATTCTGCCGCAATATCACAGGCCAGATTCCACATCCTGGTTTCCCTGCTGCCCATGGTATCCATATGGCAGAACAGACAGTGAAGCACCATATGAAGATAGGCCCGGTTTACAAGCACCCGGCCTCTCCGGTACAAATCACAGAGGTATTCCCCGTGATAATAAATAACAAAGCCATCTGTTCCCAGCCCCCGGCAGGCCGGATCCATCTCAAAGCCGAGACTGCTGAGTGAAAGATCCAGATAGCGCATATTCAAATATAATTCATTTCTGGAATTCTGAAGAATCCGTGTGCACAGTCCCACCACATCCAGCTCCTGAAGCTGCCTGTGTCTTGTAGGATCGATCATATCTCTTCCTCCGTCTTTTATGGTTTCTCTCTGCTGCAGCTTTCATGCCGGTTTTGCAGCTGTTCCGGACAGGTTCTATTCTGAACAGCCGCCTGGTTTTACAGTTCAAATCTTCTGCGGCGGCGGCCCTTGGAGGCGTCTTCAGGCTCTGAAGCTTTTTCCGTCTGTTCTTCCCGCTTCTGCTCATGCCGGTAATCCATCAGCCAGCCGACCATTTCCGTATCCTCTGCTTCTCCGGCCAGAGCAATCAGCTCCTCTATGCAGAACGTCAGCTGCTTTTTCCCGTCTTCCGCCGAAACGTCCTCTTCTCCGTCTTTTGTCCCGGCCAGAATATCTGTTACCAGCCATGGAAGCCGCCCCGGCTCCAGACTGGCTCTCCCGCCTCTGTGCGGCCCGTCCGCCTCAATCAAAAGCCGTCCTGCCGCTTTCCAGTGCTCTTTCACATATTCCCGGTACATAGCCTCAAAACGGGGCGTCAGCTCCATCGGATACAGAAGACGCCCCAGAGCCAGCTCTGTCACCAGCTCCTCTGACTCCTGCACCTTCACATGGGGAAACAGCTCATCATAGCCCCGGAACTGAAACTGCCTGTTTACAAAACAGTAACGATACCGATGGCCGCAGCCGTGCGTTTCAATAAACAGAATCCGGGCCGGTGTATTTTCCACGGACTCCTCATAATACTCCGGAAAAATAAGCCGCGCCTGGGCAGTTTTTCCGTCCGCCTTCCTCCGGCAAAGCGTTACCCGAAGAGTCTGCCTCAGCTCCGACAGCATCTCCTTAAAACCGGAGCGCTCTCCGGCAAATTCAGTAAACTCCAGATATTCCACACCCTGAGCTCCGGCAAACAGACCTGTCCCCAAATCTGTAAGCCGCCCAAAGGCATGAAGCCGTTTCAGCGCCTCGCAGCCGTAAAATCCGTAAGCGCCGATTTTTACCAGCCGGGAAGGCAGATAAACCTCCTCCACGCTGCTCCCTGAAAGCACGTAAGCGCCCAGCTCAGTCACCGGACGCCCCTCCACTTCCTCCGGGACCACCACAACAGTCCCGGGATTTTCTATTTTATCAATACAAACCGTGTCATTTACAATACGGTAAGAAATCTCCATATTCCTGCCTTTCTGTCCTCTGCTGCCTTTTTGTGCCGCATACCTCTATTTTATATCAGAATCCGGACAAAAAACCAACCATTTTCTTCCCCGCAGTCCAGAATTCCGCCCCATTTCTCCACACAGGAGGCAACGCTGCCCATTCCCAGACCGTGTCCCTCTCCCCGCTGAGACAGAGGAAGTCCTGTCTCTGAATCAAACTGAATCTTTCCTGCATAGGTATTCCGGATCTCAAAAATAATCTGTCTGCGAATCTGCTGCACCTTAATCGTCATCTTCCTGTTTCCCCATTTTTCCACCTGGGTACAGGCCCGCACTGCATTATCCAGAAGATTGCCAAGCATTACTGCAATTTCCCACTCATATTCCCCGATATTCTCCGGGATCTCAGCCTGCACAATAACATGAATCCAGTTTTTTCTGGCCATTCTGACATAGTAGGAAATCACACCGCTGATTGGAAGATTCTGACAGTACCGCTTTACGGAAAGTCTGGCCGGAAGCTCCTGCATCTGCTCCAGAAGCTCTTCCATCTGTTCATAGCATCCTGCCGCCATCAAATCTTCCGCCTTGGCAACAAACTGGCGGTTATCCAGGTTAAACTGCGTAATCCGCCGCTCCACCCGCTGAATCTCCTCCGTCTCCTGCTTCAGAATCTGACCGCTGGCCTCCAGAACCCGCACAGCCTGTTCCCGGCTCTGTTCCCGATCCAGACGATCCAGAACCCGGAAAGCCATTACAATCATTCCGAATACATTCAGTAAATACAAAAGCGGGATCACATTGCGTACACATTCTATGGGCAGTCCCCGCGCAGCGCCCAGAATCAGGTAATTCCCTGTAATAAACATGATAAGAATCAGGCTGAACAACACCCACTCCTTCCGGTACACCTCCTGGGCCTTCCAGTAGGCCGGACGAAAATCACGGTACAGAATCACTAACAGCAATACATTAAGAATTACTGACGATGCAATCCCCAGGAGAAGGGATTGATTAAGACAGTAGATTGTCCGTACCACAAGTCCTCCCAGATTCCCGTAAAACACGCCTGACAGCGCCGTAAAAAGTCCTCTTGCATCCCAATACTCTGATAGAAAAAATCCCACCGCTACCACGGGAATTCTTCCTAACAAAATATTGTCATAGCAATTCTCTCCCATTCCATTGACGTAACGCACATACTCAAATAACCAGAGCTCCAGTTCCATAAAAACCAAAGCGGCTATGGTTATTTTCCAGCTGAATCTCCGCTTTAAAAAAAGAGCCATAGACACACCCAGAAATACATCCGTCAGACAGAATGTGATCAAACGATACTCTGCCATATCCGTCCTCCTCTACATTACAATCCGGGCTATAAACGTTTCATTTTCCCGTCTGCACTGGAAATCTGCCCCGTTCCGCTCCGCATAATATGCCGCGCTCTGAAGACCGCTTCCGTAGTCCACGCCTCTCTTTGCCACAGGAAGCCCTGTCTCCGGATGAAGCCGGATATCGCTTCTGCAGCTGCAGTAAACCTCTATTCCCAGCTTCTTCTCCTCTTCCCACAGCTCCACGTGCATCCAGCGCTTTTCCGCCTTCTCCAGCTCTCCGCACATTCGAATTGCGTTAGCCATCAGTCCCCCGGTAATAGCGGCGGCATCCCAGTCTTTCAGCTCCAGCTCATCCGGAATCTCGACGCGAAGATCAGTCCGGATTCCCAGCTCGTTTGCCTCTGCCTCATAAGACGCCATAATTCCATTGATAGACGGATTGGCACATCTTCTGTTCTCTGCTGTCAGCTCTGTCATCTGCTTCATCTGATTTAAAACACGGTTCACCTGTTCATAGTCTCCCTCCGCCATCAGCTGCTGCATCAAACGAATGAGATGCCTTCTGTCATGAACATGAACTGCTATTCTGTTTTCCGTTTTGTGCAGTTCCTGAAGCTCGTATTTCAAAGCGCGGATCCCCCGCTCCAGCAGTTCTCTGGATTTCATGGCCTGTCTCTCTTTATGAAGCCGCCACACCATCCAGAACATCAGAATATAAAGGCTGTACACAGTCAAAAGAACAAATACAACCGCCCAAAAGGCCTCCGCCGCCCGGGAAGTTCCGTAAAGAATCACTCCGATTCCCCATGCCGCAAAATAAAAGCCTATCGTAGTTACACAGCTTTTCCTCCAGCTTTTCCTTGAAATCCTCTGATTTTCCCAGTAAAGAGGCACAAAAAAATGCCGCATCAACAGCAGAATACTCAGATGAATAGGAATTCCCAAAAACGGAATCCATAACGGATATCCTATCACCGCTCCCAGGTATTCCGGAATCATCATTCCCGCCAGAAGACACATACAGGCCAGAACTCCTGTAAACATGCCTCTGAAATCTCTGTATTCGGAAATATACAGGGCCACACCCTGAGCTGCAAAAATCCGCAGTCCCGCCATCAGGAAAAAAACGATTTTATTATGCTCCCATCGAAAAACCGCTGTCTCCGCTCCTATCAGAATGATCACACTGCCAAGGAGAATTTCTGCTGTCTTTTTCAAAGAAAAACGCCTGACAGAAAGAATCATCAAAAACATGCCAAGGAAAATATAGGCAATGCAGTTTATCATAAAATGCCTGATCTCCATGAATTTCGTTCCTTCCCCATAAATCAGAAAAGCCGGAACGGAAAATCCGCATCCGGCTGTCCTGTCATTCTTCCGTGTTCCTTTCTATCTGCGATCCATTCTGGAAAGGAACTCCAGATATCCTCTCTTTGTCTGAGACAGACTGTTCCTGCTGATAGGAATCACACTTCCGTCTGACATCAGAAAATCATGAGCCATCATTTTCTCTACATGATCCATATTCACTACAAAAGATTTGTGAGGCTGAATGAAACGGCTGTCCTGAAGCAGCCGATCCAGCTCCTGCTCAAAGGGCCTGCGGATATATACACTTTCATATACTTTTCCCTGTTCCATATAAAAATGCATAACCCGGGCCACATTCTCTACTGCAATCAGCTGTCCCAGCTCAATACTCACAATTCCATTGCGCCCTTTGAAGGTATAGATATCCTCTTTTTTCGGCCGCAGCTGAGATACAATCCGATCCATACATTCTGTAAATTTTTCGGATTCCACCGGTTTTAACAAATATCCGCTTGCAAATACATCAAATGCCCCCATGGCATATTCCGGTGAACTTGTCACATAGACAATTGCACTGCGCATGCTGTACCTGCGGATTGTCTGCCCCAGACTGATTCCATCCTGATCATCCATGATAATATCTAAAATATAGATATCATACCTCTTTCCCCGCTCCAGCTGTTCCACCAGCTCAGATGCGGTATCAACCCGATCCACAGAAAACGGCTGCTCCTGATGGGCACTGCGATACGCCTCAACCAACTCTGTCATTCGATCCAAGTCGCGTTCGTCATCATCACACACGATAATCTTTAGCATAATTTCTGTCCCTTCTCCAAAACTGTGTTAATATGCCCGTATTCTCCCCATTCTCTTTTCCTATTGTACCACCTGAACGCATTCTTTGCAATCAATGCCGAAACAGACACCGGCGTTCCTCCCGGAGCGTCCCCCTTCCACTCCCGCGGCACTCCTCCCGGAGCGTTTTTCATTTCCTGCGAAATGAAAAAAATACAGATCCCCGAAACAGGAATCTGTATTCTGAAAATAAAAAAGAGCGCGAGACGGGACTCGAACCCCAGATGCCAGAAAACCGCATCTGTTACAAATTTCTAATCATACAGATTTGTAAAAACTCTACCCTAGTCTACCCGGAGATACATAACCAAGCAAACGCCGGAACCCTTGAAAAATCAAGCAATTCCAGCCAATAAAAAAAGCACGAGACGGGATTCGAACCCTAGATGAATTCAAAAAAACAAGAAAACACAGGAGGTCTGAGAGCCGTTCTTTTGTACTCTACCCCGTACTCTACCCCAATAATCAATAGCCTTCCATATCTTAGCATATCGGAAAACCGGCAGTCAAGGGGCTGCGAAGCAGATTCTATTTACCCTTGACGGCTGGCTCCAGTATAAAATCAATCCCCATAATATTACAGTAGGTTGATAGACGCATTTCATCTATCAACCTCTTGTCTACTTTTATCTGGTATGATTTCAACAACATCCTCAACTTTGCAATCAAGAATCGTGCAAAGTTTTTCCAGAGTCAAAACTGTAACATTTTTATTATGCTGTAAATTATAAAGCGTTTTACTTTCAATACCGGCATGAATCAGTTTATATGTAGAAAAATCTTTAGCTTTCATTGTAGCCCACAATGGATTATAATTATACATGGAACACTCCTTCTATATAAGAAGGTATCCTAAAAACTATCTATTGCATATACCGATTATAATCTGTATAATGAGACTAAATCATAAATCAATCAAAACAATAGAAAGGCAGGCATGAAATGAAGAAAGTCATTATAACAACAGGAGCCTTAATGTTACTTACAATGGCTCCCATAGCTCAGAATAACCCATTAGGGCAGTTCTTGAATGAAGTTAGCTGTACAATGGAGGTTCAAGCAGCAGAACTTCCCTACTCCATTTATTGGGAAACTCAAGCAGATGGAAGTTGGAAGTATAAGCTTAATACAGGAGGATATGCTTCTGGATGGATTCAAGATGAAGTAGATAAGAACTGGTATTACATGGATGAATCCGCTACAATGCAGTCTGGAGTTTACAAGTCTTATGGTAAGTATTATCTTTTATCAGAGATACACGATGGGCATTATGGTCATATGGTTAAAAATGGAGAGGTTTATCAAGGCATAACCATATCAGCCAGCACCAATACAGATGATGAAGGAGCATTAACCGATTCCACCTTATCAGCATTAAGAGGTGTTGGTTTAAACGTAGATAATGTTCCTGACATATCCGGTAGTCAGCACGTATCCGATGGTCAGATAGCAACCCCTTCACCAGCTCCTCAGCCCAACAAACCTTCTTGGGAGGGCAAGGATATTAGAGACATGACTGATCAAGAGAGAATGGATGCTTTCTTTGGCGGTGGCGGTGTCAAGCCGGGTGGAACAGGAGCAAAGGGTCATCTATACAACTAGTCATTCTCATATGTAAGGAGGCTAATAAGCTTCCTTACATATCATTATTAAGCAATTTAGCTGACAATCAAAAAGAAAGGAAATAAACATATGAACAAATTTTCAAAAATCGTAATAGCATTTATATGGAAGGAGACAACTATTATGAAGAACAGACTTAAAAGAATCATTATTACAACAGGAGCATTACTAATGTTTACTATGGCTCCGATGACCCAGAACAATCCTCTGGGAGAATATTTAAACAGCATGACAACTATTACAGCTCAAGCAGCAACAACCTATTCTGACAATTGGAAGATGGATGGAGCTGGTGTTTGGTGGTATTACTTGAATGATGGTTCAGTAGCAAAGGATGCTTGGGTCAAGGACTATGGAGAATGGTACTTATTAGGTTCAGATGGAGCAATGAGAACCGGAGTATTCCAGAGTAATGAGGGTAAGTACTACTTGTTAGATACAGTTCGTAATACAGGTACATATGGTAAGCTGTTAAAGAACGGAGCAGTTTATCAAGGTATAACATTAAAGTGCGATACATCAGAGGCATATGAAGGAGCATTATCCGATGAAAGCATAGCAGCATTAAAGTCTGCTGGAGTATCATTTGAGAATGTGCCGAATGTAGAAAATACGAAGCATGTAGAGAATGGTGTTATAACATCAATCCCCAGTGACAGCCAGCAGACCATAAATACAGCACCTTCAAACAACCAGACCGGAAATAATGGTGGTTTAACAGCAGACGAAAAAGAGTTTGACTTTGATGGTGATGGTGCGCTTAATCAGTACGAGAAAGAATCTTATGGGGCAATGAAAAACTTTGACTGGGATAAATGGCTTGAAGAGAATCCGAGTACTGGTGGAAAATTAGATTGGAACATCTAAAACTGAATAGAGATAGCATTTATAGGAGTTGGTTTATAAGACCAGCTCCTTAACTGCATTTTAGGAGGTATTTTTAGTGTAAGCTATAGCGTGTAAATCAACTTGTTTATATGTAGTGATAAATTTTTATTTTTATTAACAAAGGAGTAAAGTTTACCATGACATATATTAGATAAGAGTATCCCCATCTATTGCGAATCCTAGCAGCCAAGAGCCAGCCAACCGGCGGGCGGAGTAGAGCGACCGTGGAGCGGCACTCCGTCCAGATGGGCGGCGGCTCTGGCTGCTGACCAAAAGATAGGGGGAGTATTACCCCTATCTTTTGTGTCATGTACCACCCTCCCCCAACCCCGCATAAAATAAGGCTTTGCGCCACCTCAACCTGTCACAAGCGATTTGTACCAGTGCCAATCTTATGTGACATCCCCCCAGACAATCGAATACATCTGATTTTTGAGACGGTTTTCAACCGTCTTTTTTTATGCCCTTCTCGGCGATTTCCGCCAGTTACTCTTTTCTTATTTTCTTGCAATTCATTATTTCCATTACAAAAGTTCTACGATTCAATATATCCGCAAACAATTCGACATATCCATTTTTAACGCCGACATGTCCTTTCGTTGAGAGCATGTCGATTTTTGCTTCACGACTTGTTTTTCGACAGTTTTATATAAGCCTCCATAAAAAAACACTACAGGAGGTTATATTATGTATAACATCGAAAATTGTATTGACAATGTGAGAAATATTCTGACTGATTTAAGAGATAATCACAGAAAACTTGCTACTACCTTAGACTACAAATGCTCTACACTTTCCATGAAAATCTATGGAGAGCGACCAATCGACCTTGCATTGGCTTTAAAAGTAGCAGACTATAAAGGAATTTCCTTGCATGACCTTGTAACAAATAGCCCAAATCCACATAAGAAAACCGTTCCATACATGATTGATTTCCAGAACGGTACTAATGCCGATTGTTCCGATGCTGTTTTTCAAAAAATCCACGATTACTGGCAGGAGGTAAAAACAGATTATTACTTGGGTACGCCAGAAGATATTAACTACGATTATGAAAAGTCTAGAAATTCCACTACATTATATAGGTATAAGAACGCAGATAAAGCATATCTTAAAAAAAATCTACGATTAGATACATATCTGGATTTATGCAATTATCTTTATAAAAAATATGGTTATTACCCCAACGATTTATTGTAATACTCTTATTACCCCGCCATAAATTAGCGGGGTATTTTTTTAATATTCAAAAATTCCACGGAATGGAAAAGCTTTGTACGATACCCCGATGTATACTATATATAGTTGATACAGCAAATTCAACGCATCAACAATACATTATATAGTAGGAGGTGGTTCCCTTGAACCTTTTCACTTTGATGGCGGATACCTGCCATGACACCCGTTCTGCAAACAGATTTTTCAAAGAACACGGATTCGGTCAATTTCGTATCCAAGCCATCAAGCGTACACCTTTGGAAAATCGCCGCACCTATGGACTTTTCATCCGTATGGCAGATTATAACTACCATCGGCTGTATCAGTCCACAGAATTCCGAGATATCATTCAAGCATTTGAATTTTATCATTGCGGCGGAAAGGAGGACGACACTATGATGTTGCGCGATTTACCTCTCACAGTAGCGTTTATTGCAGCCGATAAGAAAGATGGAGAAAAAAATATCGTTCAGGTTATTTCCACCCGGCACGATATCGAACACAAGACCATCACTCTTTCCGTTGCTACTTGTAATTATTCACGAACCAATGCCAAGGTTCCTGATACTGACGAGAATCGTAAAAAGCTTGATGTATTACAGAAAAAGCTGGCTACGAGAGACGTGACAAAGGTTCGTCTGATTCATCCCGTTGTGCGCGCTTACGCTATGGTTAGTAATAATAATTTGTACTCCGGTGTAAGCATCAAAGCAGATGATTTTATTATCGTGGATGATTCCAATGACAATCTATTTGATAGTTAAACATTTTTTAAGTCATCCGGGGGGACAAGTTCCTCTCCTCCCGGATGCAGAAAGGAGAAATAAAAATGGTAGAAAAAAAGATGGGGATTTTATCCAAAGCAGTCGCTGCTATAGCACAGGCTTGTATTTCATTGAAGGAAAAAACAAAGGAGCTGTACTGTCTCGTCAAAGAGAATTGCAAGCCCGCACTGAAAACAACCGGAAATCTTATCCGTGCCGAATATAAAGCCGCTAATGAACGTTGGCTGATGAACCAGCAGCAACGGCAGCTGCTAGAAGCTCAACAGCTATCTGGACGACTTGCCAGAGATTTCGGTATCGTTTTGAGACATACCACTCTTCCTAAAGCAATGCCTCTTGATTTGGGAAATCTATGGATGATTGAAGCAAAACCTGTAGGAGTAAATACATATGATATTTCGATTCCCTTGGTATCACCGCAGATACTTCCGGACAGTCTTTTCCCAGAGTACACCACTCTCTGGTTAAATCGAACTCTAGAACGCTACAGAACGATTTGTATTCAACGCCAGATTCCGCCGGAGCAATGGCTCTCAACATACTATATGGTAATTGTAGCTATGTCTCAGCCGAACGATATGTTTATTACAGTACGGATTCGTTTAATATGGTAACATTGCGAAGCAGAAAATTCATGCTGACCTTCCAGTCCTCACACATCGAGGCTGGATGGTCACATGAAAAAATCCGTCAAACTCTGGAATCATTAAAACTGACTTATTATGCAATGGTTGATGAAATCGGTAACGATACCGGGCAAAAACACACCCATCTGATTTTATATCGTCCGTCTGCCATCCGCACCAGAACTCTGGAAAAGCTGTTCCCAACTGTCCATCAGGATATGTTGAACGGTTCCATGAGCGAAGCCAGAACCTATCTACTAAAATCCGGGAAATGGGCAGAGACAGAAAAAGCAGAAACAACGGTCGATGATACCTTTGAAGAATCCGGCGAACTCCCACCGGAACCCGGACAGGGACACCGCTCCGATTTGGAAAAGATGATGGAGATGGTAAAAGCAGAGTATTCCGATTTGGATATCATCGAGGAAATCCCCTCTCTGGTAGACAAACTGACTGCAATCCAGAAATACCGCCAGCTCATCATCGAGGAAAAAGCACATATCTATCGTCAGATGTATGTGGTCTATTGCTACGGGAAAACCGGCGCCGGAAAAACACGGGGAGTCTATGCCCAATATGCGGACAATCTAGGCTGTGTCTATACCATCAACTCCTATCAGGGTACTGGTCTGTTCGATGGATATGACAGCAGTAAAGTCAAAGTCCTTTGTCTGGATGAATTCCGCTCCAGCCTGCCGTTTGGTCTGCTGCTGGCACTGACAGATGGTCAATATCAAGTGATTAACTGTCGGTACAGTAACCGGATAGCAACCCATGACACAACATGGATCATATCCAATATCCCACTGCACCAGCAGTATCCAAACATTCAATCCGAGGAACCGGAAAGCTGGAAAGCTCTCTTGCGCCGCATCAGCCTCGTGCGATTCTATTATGATATCGGAAAATATCAGGATTATACTGTAGAATCCTATTATCAAGCGTATCGTTCCGGTTCCTTAAATAACTGGGAATCTGTTCCCATCGAAAAAACGCCATTTGCCTCTGCCAATCACGAGGCTAATGATAAAAAAATAACAGGAAAAGGAGAAAACTATGTTAAAGATGAAAGAAATCTTCCGCCTTCCAATGCACCGGCAAAGTAACTGCTACTGCAAAGAGGATGACCGGGGAATCACTTTAGTATCCTATATCACCGATGTCGCTTATTTTGATAAGCATACTCATCGTGTCAAGATTCTTGACAGATATTCTGCCACGACCGACAGGCACTGCCGCTGGTTTATTGAGTATCTGCACCAGCGTTATCAGAAGCCTTATCTGAAAATCCGTTATGATTGGATTGATAGAAATTTTAATATCCTAATGAAAGGAGAACAGTAATTATGAAAAAATTTTACCGCATTTTAAAGACAAATGAGGAGGTGCAGATGTTTGAAAACAATTTCAAACAGATTGAAGCTACCTTTTCTGCCATCCGGGAATCCCGGACGAATCTGATGTTGAAAAACGATTTAGATAATCTGGAGACTCTATCCGAGGGCTTTCAGAAAAAGCTGGAAAAGTTCGTAGGAATCTGCCGCTCCTCGCAGACTTATGCACGCAATCATAAAGATACGGATTCTTTATTATCTGAGGATTCTATCGCAATCCTGTGCGGTATCCAGAAAAAGGTTGCAGAGGAACTCAGCAATAACGAGTTTGCACTGGAGCAGCTGCGAGACCGTAGAGAATTTGAAGCACTGGCAAAAGGAACGCCAGTACAGCCTGATTCTCAATCTGAAGCAGAACCGAAAGGAGGTGAGTAAGCATGAACCGTTCTGTGATTTATCTATCCCCCTATGAGTATTCCTGTGTAACCGGAATCCCGCTGCCAGATGTCATGCAGATGATTCAGGATGGAAAACTGCCGGCGTATTATGATGATGAAGGAATGTATATCCCAGTAACTTATAATTGAGACTAAAAAATTGACCTGACACAGCTGTAAATCAGTTTGGAAAGTTTGCATAGTTTGGAAAATTTACTGCTGTGTTCCTTGGGAGGAACATAGGCAGATGATATATAAAGAAAATCTTAATAAATCCGACCTGCTGTCTTTATTGAAGCAGGTTCTTTCTTTTGATACAATAGATACGAGTACAGAAGAACTGCTCGATTATATCAATATGACAAAGCAACAGAAAAAAGAGCAGGAACTGTTAAAACAGCACATTGAAAATTTCTACCATATCTGGCAGAACGACAAGGGAATCTATCTTTCCTATCTTCCCGCTGCGGACAAACCAAAGGGACGCAAACCTGTGACCGCCACCACGCAGGAAAAACTGGAACGAAAAATCATCGACTTCTATCTGCAACAGGAATCCGAACAGGACAATATTTCAACCCTGCGGAATCTATATCCGCAATGGCTGAGATATAAGAATCTGGAGACTAATGCTACAACCTATATCCGCCGGATTGATACGGACTGGAAAAAATACTATGTCGATGATACTATCATCGACAAGGATATCCGCCGCCTGACAAAAGCAGATTTGAAGGAATGGGCATTGACCAAAATCCGCACGATGGATTTGACCAAGAGACAGTACTATAACATGAGCGTCATCATCCGTCAGTGTCTGGATTATGCCGCTGACCATGGGATGATTTCTGTCAATCCCTACAATCAGTTCAAAGTGGATGCAAAGCTGTTCCGAAAGGTTAAAAAACCGGATGATAACACGCAGGTGTTTTTGAAAAATGAACGCCCGTTAATCGAGAGTGAAGCATGGCGGGAATTTGAGGAAAAAGGCTGTACTACCGCCCTTGCCGTCCCCCTTGCATTCCAGACCGGAATCCGTCTGGGAGAGCTGGTCGCATTAAAATCCTCTGATATCAGCAGTGACGGAAAATATCTGCACATCCGCCGGATGGCACAACGGCTGGAACAGCAACGCCCGGACGGGACTTGGTATCCGGCTCAATGGATGACCGTTGAATATACAAAAACCCACGCCGGAGACCGTTATGTATATCTGACCGAAGAAGCCCGCCGGATTCTCAGGATAATCCAGACAGCCAATGCAGAACACGGATTCAGTGACCATGATTTTCTATTCATCCATGGCGGAAAACGAATCACACCGAGAGCCGTTGATACCAGAATCCGAAAATACTGTGACCACATCAACATCGACCGGAAAAGCACTCACAAGGTACGAAAATCCTACATCTCAACCTTGCTCGATGCCGGAATCAATATCAACGAAGTGAGAAAGCAAGTCGGACATGAGGATGAACGGACAACGCTCCACAACTACTGTTTTAACCGGAATGAACAGATTGAAAATGAATCAGATATGGAAAAGGCACTCGCCGGGTAACTCTACCCCGCTCTACCCCATACAGATAAAACAAAAACAGCGGAAGTCCCTGTAAAATCAAGGCTTCCGCTATAAATAAAAAGAGCGCGAGACGGGACTCGAACCCGCGACCCCGACCTTGGCAAGGT
>OGYI01001557.1_pt1 | contig 21615 bp, 15 predicted proteins | sample 1576521 | NCBI WGS metagenome assembly OGYI01 (sample SAMEA3541484, study PRJEB24748) | human gut metagenome | biome: human gut; feature: human-associated habitat; material: faeces | place: China | collected 2012
ACCTCTCTGTTTATTCATTTCTCATCAAATTGCTTTCTAGTATAGACTATTCAACAGATTCCTGCAAGGAGTAAATCAGGGAGAACCGCTGTTTTTATTCATTCCACTTAAGGATTCCGGTGGCTGAATACTCATCCGCCATATTATAGGAAGCAATTCCTTTCTCGGTCACAAGGTAAAACGTATCTTTGATATAAATTCCGCGTGCAGTACGGTAGTCCTGCCATTCCATCCCGTCGTCAAAAAGACCACAGTCGTTCATCTTCACATAGGCATTCGGAACAAAACCGTCCTCTTCATCAAAGGAGAATACACTGTAATAGAAGTTTTCACTCGAATCATAGACATCCGAATTGCTTCCGTACATACCGTAAGCAAAACCAAACAGGCCTTTCTTCGGCGCAGCCAGGATCGCACGATAATTTGTAAGTGCATCGCAGAAAGAAACATCCTTCAGTACAAAACGGTCGGTTTCTTTTACATCGGACGGATCACTGATGTCAAACATTGAGCATTTCATTCCAATCGTATTTCCGGTATCCGGATCTGTCTCCCATCCGATTCCGAGCAGCCTGTTTTCGCCATAGAAGTGCAGGTAAGAGGAAAATCCGGTAATTTTCAGCTCACCGAGCACTTTCGGATTTTCCGGGTCTGAAAGATCGACGGAGAAAAGCGGGTCTGTGTTTTTGTATGTGACAAAATACCCGATCTCCCCCATAAAGCGGGCAGATTTGATTTCTTCTCCTTTTGCAAGATTCTCGATCTTACCAACTGTTTTCATTGAAGGATCCAGCACATACAGGCTGTTGCTCCGTGAAAAATCACTATAATCGGAGCTCCAGGATTCCACGGTCGTTACCACACGGAGATGATCTGCATATTCGTCTAATGAAAAATTGTCATTAAGTTCTCCTGCAACGGAACCAATGCTTCCGTCCGTGAATTTGCCGTCTGCATAACCGATGCGTACAAGTTCTGTACGGGTCTCTTTTTCGTTCCAGGTCGATACTGCGGAATAAATATTGTTTTCGCTCACATAGAAGGTTTCTGCACCGCTGACAACTGCCATGATGTCAGAAGCCTGATCCGGTGTCCCGACTGCAACTACGCCGGAAACCAGATATGCCTTTCCATTGTAGGAAAAATCATCCGCACCCTCCTGCTCCGGCAGGTAAATATGATCATATGCGATATATTCCTGTCCGCTTCTCGGGACATAATACTCAAGCTGATCTGCATTGTTTCCCGTATCCGGCGTGTAGGAAGTAAAAAGATACAGATAACCGTTGCTTCGTCTGGATGAGAGATAGGAACCGTCCTGCTGATAAGTTCCTGTCAGTTTCGGAGCAGTTCTGTCCGATATATCGTATGTCAAAACAGAAACGGTCGTCACCGGCATGCTGTAGCTTGAGCGCACTGACTGCGTACTGTCGCTGTCGGAGTCCTCATCACTCGCTGACGGAAGATTCAGTTCTCCTTTGTAAGTGACGTATTCTACCTGCTGGCGGATTAACTGCAGGCAGCTTCCCTCCACATACATTTCTTTGTAATCGGCACTGTTTTCGCCGTTAATCGTTCCAATCAGCTTCATGGACGCCGCGTCTACGATCCTGACTGTGCCCTTGCTGTCCATCGCATAAATATAGGTTCCGTCTGTCTTTACGATATCTGCTTCGTCAACCATTTCTTCCTGTGTGTTGGTTGATGAATAATCACCCGAATCCGATTTTTCATCATAGCTGAAAGCAGAATCGATTTCGCCCTCAGGATACGCAGCAATTACGCTGTCCGGGGAAGCTGTATCCGATGACGCCATATCTGATGCTGCCGCTGTATCTGCGCTTCCAGTGTCGGCCGATTCTTCGATTGTCATTACACGGGCATAGTTACTGGTAGTCGGGTTTTCATTCCATTCTTTAAGCATGTTGTACAAATCATCATAGCTGTCCATATGGGCAATGCCTGAGACCGGATCTGTCGCCTGTGCAACTTTGACAGGTTCGGCTGCTTCCGATGAAACTGTGTCAAATTCTGTTGTGTCTCCCTGCTTTGCCCCGTTATGCGTCTTGAGCAGCCCCGGAGAAATCCCCAATGCCGCAATTACAACAACTGCCGCCGCTGCAACGCCGATATAGTGGGAAGTTCTGGCATTCCAGAATCTGTGTGTGGTGGTGCCTTTTGTCTGATCGTCTTTCTCCGTCCGGGCTGCTTCATTTGGCTGTTGGTTTTCGCTCTGCTCTTCGAGCATTTTCTGTATGTTCTCCGGTTTCAAGGACTCTGGAACCGGAGTGTCTTCCATTGATTTCCTGATCTTATCCATCAATTCTCTGTCATCCATATTGCTGCCTCCTTTCTATGCAAGAAATTCTTTCATCTTATTCAGTCCGCGGCTGATCCGCGAGCGGACAGTATTGTGGTTCATCTGCATCATTTCTCCAATCTCATGGCTCTTGAATCCGCCAATGACATTGAGGCAGATGATCCGGCGCTCTGTTTCGTCCAGACGATCCAGTGCCTCCCGTACCTGCAACGATTCTTCCGTCGCGTCGCCTGTCGACAGGTCATCCGGCAGTTCAACCGTCTTTTGGGTATATTCTTTTAGTTTGCGCTTGCATTTGTTGGACAGTATCTGAAAAATCCATACTCGGAATTTTTCCTGGTCACGCAGTTTCTCCACTGTTGCAAACGCATCTGCCACTGCCTCACTCACGGCATCCTCCGCATCCTGCGGATTCTTCAGTGTGTGGAGTGCAAAATAATACAGCTCCCTGTACACCTTTTCATAATATGCGGCAAATACTTCAGGCTTTTTTAAATCGTCCATGTTTCACCTCTGTTTCTGCCCGGCCCCCGCCGGTTCTGTGTTCTGTTTGATGCATCTGTATATTAGTGTCATTTTAACATGATTTTGTTGCATGGCTGTAAAATTTTTTCTGCATATATGTTTATCAGCACAGACTTTATCTTTATTTCCTAACTTAATCCTGATAAAGATCTCATAACAAGATCTATATCTTTATTTTCAAGTTCCTGAATAATATGTAAATATGTTTTCTGCGTAGTCGTCATACTGGCATGTCCAAGTCTTCTTGCAACACTTGCAATAGAAACACCTGCAAACAGTAACAGAGAAGCATGCGTATGTCTCAATCCATGAACCGTAATTTCTGGTACTTTTGCTTTATGACAACATCGACTCAGTACAGTATTCACTGTAGAATTATAAACTTGACCCTTTACAAAAATCGGTTCGTTTTCCGGCAGTCCTTTTATCAATTCAGAAAACCGAATAACTGTCTGCCAGTCTATCTGAATTTTTCGCACTGACGACTTATTTTTTGTTGGCAAAAATCCCCCTTTTCCTTTATAATCCCAGGTTTTATTAACAGAGAGCACCTGATGTGCAAAATCAAAATCTTTAGGTGTCAGTGCCAATGCCTCAGAAAATCGCATTCCTGTTTTTGCAACTAATAAAATGAACCATTCCCAACTTATTTCTGTTCCTAAATTTAAGTTTGTCAATAATAAATGTAACTCAAATTGATTTAAATATTTTATCTTTTTAGGTGCCGGAGTCTTTCCTTTTATAATTATTTTTCTCGTTGGATCCCGGTCAATAAGCCCTTCATCTACTGCATCCAGAATAGCTCCTTTTAACTGATGATGAAAGTCCATCGTCGTCTGTCGTTCATGATATATCGCATAATCATTTATAATCTGTTGATACACTATACGAGTCATTTCATATATTTGCAAATCAGGAATTAATTTTTCCAGCCATTTTTGTGTCATCAGATATTTGTCTAACGTCACTTTTCTAATTGCCCCTGACTTGTAAACAGCTACCCATTTTTTATAATATTCACAAAACAAATCTGTCCTTTTCACTTCCTGTAACATAGCGGCTTCCTCCTGAATGTCATCTGCAAATCTGCGCTGATAAACGAAAAGAAGCAGGATTTTTCCTGCTCCTTTTTAACAATTACATGTTTCTCATTTCCATTCCACCATTCAAGATAAAATTCCGCAAAATGCGATCAAGTTTAATATTAATTATTGGAGGACTAAGTTTTTTATGTTCAACTGATTCAAAATACTTCTTCGCTTTATTTTTATCAATTGTCCGTTTTAATTCATCAAACCTTCCAAATTCATTTATGTTTGCTTCTGTGAGTTTCAATCCCATCATATCTCGAAGCTTATCTTCATCTACTCCTATATACGTTGAAAAACGATGTATTAAATCTTCCTTATCCCTACACTGATATTCAATAATATATTCCCGAAATGTTTTTCCCTGTTCTATCTGGATATCCCCTCGTTCAACATCATGGAGAAATATATTCGCATATTTTTGTTCCTCCTGCGTCAATGTAGCAAACGTTTTGTGCAAATCATTTAATGCCATCTCCAATAAGTCCGGTGAAATTTCCTTTTGTTTTAGTAATTTTAAATATTTAACAAAACGACTATTCATATACTGAGCATCAATAACTCCCGTATCAATTTCAACTAAATATCCTTTCAGATCATATGGAACCTCCTCACTTTCTCCTGTCCCCCCTCCTCTGCTCAATTCTTTATATCTCTGCAATAAAACCAAATATATCTTTTTATCAAAGCATACTTTTACTTCTACTTTTTCATTTTCTTCTTCAAATTCATAAATACTCTTCGACCAGTCAAAGCCCTGAATTTTTGCAGCTTCTAAATAGGAATTAAGTTGATTAAAAAGCCGAACAAATTGTCCTCTTTCCGAAGCATCATCAGGTAATTTTGAAAATGATGTGATTTCTGCATGTATAAACAACTCCTCTATATCTTTGTAAATAGCATTTATTTTCTGGATATTGTATTTCAACTTTGGAACAAACAGTTCAAGCGGTTTATCCCCAGAATATAGCTTTACTGCTTCATTTATATTATATTCCATTGTATGTGGTTTTCGATAATAGCGAATCGTTCCAAATGGCTTATCTGGACCGGCCAAACGATTTGTTCTGGAAAAAGCCTGAATAATATTTTCATATTCCAGTTTTTTATCCAAATAAAGCGTATTTACCCACTTTGAATCAAATCCCGTCAACATCTGGTCTACAACAATCAGTAAATCCAGCTGTTGTTCAGGTTTTCTTTCAATTAGTTTATAAGCTTCTTTATGAGCCATTCTTAATGCTATATCTTTTTTAAAAGAAGCATGTGTCGAAACTTTAAATTCTGTTTGATACCTTTCATTATAGTCTAAAATAATCTCTTCCAAGCCATCTTCTTTAAAAAGCACCCCGTCATTATTATCAATATTCGGATCAAACAAACATGTACACTTTAACTCTGGCATTTCCTTTTTTATTTTTCTGTAATACTGAATTGCCTCAGCAATACTACTGGTTGCAAAAATTCCATGAAATTTTTTATTATGACTCAGGCACTTCCAATTAACTTTTATATCTTCTACAACTTTATCCTTATGTTCTTCAGTTTTATATTGTATCTTTGGAATATAATCTTCTATACCTTTTACATAGTTTCCGGCTGTGTCTTTAAAACCTGCCATCTTAATCTGCGAGCTATCCATATATTTATAATATATGGAGGCTTTTCGAGGGTCAGAAATTGCCTCTTCTTCACTTTTACTTTTCGCTTTATCCAGCGCCACTGCCTTTCTGATATCTCTGTCTTTAAATGTGAGAATTTTGTATGTATCAAAACCAAGCACATTTTTATCACGAATTCCATCTGCAATACTATATTCGTGCAACTCGTTTCCAAAAACGGTTGCCGTAGTATTCATCTTTTTTTCGTTTTCCTTTTTTATTGGAGTCCCGGTAAATCCAAAAAAAATAGCATTTGTAAATGTACGTTTTATGGCAATCAACATATCACCAAAAGTGGATCTATGTGCTTCATCAACAATAAAAACAAGTCGTTTTTTACTGATCAGTTCAATATCTCTACTATTAAATCCTTCTTCTTTGATATTGCTCATCTTTTGAATAGACGTTACAATTAAAGTATCTCCGGGATCTGGACTTTTAAGCTTTGCAATTAACACATTAGTATTTTCTGTTGCCTGTACGGATTCTGTTTCATCTGCAAACGCTCTGTACTCTTTAAGTGACTGTGTTCCCAATTCAATTCTATCCGTAAGAAAAACAACCTTGTCAGCATCATTTGAATTTGCAATAAGCTGTGCAGACTTAAAACTTGTCATAGTTTTTCCAGATCCTGTTGTATGCCACACATAGCCTCCAAGCTGATTTCCCTCATTCCATCGTGTTCGAGACACTTTATCAGATATTGCATTTGCTGCATAGTATTGATAACTTCTCATCACCTTAAGAATTCCATCAGAATTATCTGCTACTGTATAGAATCCAATTAACTGATGTGCCATCGGAATTGATAACAGTGACGAAGCAATGTCTTTCCAACTATTAATTGGTTCATTGTTAAAGTCGGCCCAATGGAAATAATAATCTGAATTAAACTTTCCGTCCGGACCCGGATTTGCAAAATATACGGTCTCATCCGGATTCATTGCCACAAATACCTGTATAAGTGAAAATAAACCTGAAAAGATCCCCTCATGTGCATACTTTTCTATTTGATTACATGCCTGGCTTACCGGAATACCACTGCGTTTTAATTCAATATGTATTACCGGCATCCCATTAATCAGTAACATCAGATCGCCTCGACGACCATTAAAAATCGACGATCTACCAGTAAATATCGGTTGCTGAACTATTTGGTAATAACTTTGTCCTGCCGCAATTTCTCTTCTGTCATAAATCTTTAAACTTATTTCTTTTCCAAAATGTAATTTATCTTTCTGGTTATCGCGAATAATAGATATATTTTTTCCGTTAATAAAACCATTCAATTTAAGTGGTGTACGAAGAAATGTAATCTGTTCAATAATCTGCTGCATCTCTCCATTGGTCAGTCGTTCTCCATTAAGCCGATCTATGGAATTATTGTTCTTAAATAAAATTTCCGCCCAGTTTTGTATTAGTTCTTTTTCTGTTGGATATTTTATAACCTTTCTTTCCCAGCCTTTATCAAACAATACTTTTATAAGTGCCTCTTCAAAATCTGCTTCTTTTGTAAAACACATATCCCTTCCTCCTCAAATAGTTTTAATCCAAAAGCTTTCCTGCTTCATACGAACATCTGAGATAATCCGGGTTACTATAATATACGTTTGAATTGAAATCTGAAATTTCATTGCTTATAAATGAAAAATACACTGCCTTTATTGCTTCAATAATATTTTTATAACTTTTTTCAACGTCCATAATCAAAGTCTGGTATACGCGTCCAATATCCATTACCGTTGGTACTTTATATTTGCAGGATGAAACGTTGTCAAATTGTCCATTTTCAATTCCATAATCTTCAATCCACTCATCGCATACCTGTTCAAAAGAAAGACAATGATTTACCTCTGCTGCTCTTAATTGATGCGCTAATGCCTGATCTGATAATCTGGCAACTATATCTCCTCTTCTATTGTTTGTTTTGCGGCCTATAAATTCTATCAAAGAACAAAGGTAAAACAGTTCTTCTTTATAATTCCTGTTCATGTATTTCTTCACTCCTCTCAAATTCCAGACATGCCAATGCTTTTATACTGTGAAAACTAATCTGATGTGTCGGATGTTTAAATTTAGCATATTCCCAAAAAACTGATCGACTTATATTTCCATTCAAAAAATCATTCACGAAATTCCAGATAGTATCATCTGCCATAGGACCTTCTACAATATCATAGTCATGTATTTTTCCTGATCGGCATTCCGCAATAAAATCCAGCCACTCGTCTGTCATTTTTGGAAATTTTTTGATTCTGAGTTCCGGATTTTCATGATAAATATACACATTAACAACCCCATGTGTATGTCTTCTCTCTGCCCATCGGTGTGCCTGCTCATAACTTTGTGTACAATAAAACCCCCATGAAAAATCTTTTGTATATCTTGTTTTTCTTATTTCTGGAAATTCAACAATATCACCGCTTCCATGGTACAATTCCATCTTAACATCTGACATTATATCCACTTCTTTCCTTAATATATTTGCACAATTTTTTCTGTTATCTCTGTTTACTGTATTATTTCTACACGAGCATCTTTTCCAACAATAATTTTTTAATGAATTTCAGTATTTTCACCTTACGCTGGTGAAGAGTGATGAGGTGGTCAAGACTTCTAAAATAATCACCAATCTTGCCCTGTTCTTCCACAGATTTAGGATAAACAATGTCTGTATCCTGCATAGCCGATTTTGAAATTGATGTAACCTTGATTCCCTGCATCAAAGGTATCAACTGATTATGATAAACACTGGAATTTAGATAATATCCCAAATACCCAGAAGCAAATTTTTCTATAGGTCTGTATGGAATAGTATGTAGTCCAGACAGTACAACTTCATCAAGCAATCCATCTATTTCACTGCATTTTCCGACAGTTGAGTCTTCTGCTGTATCGGCAACAATTACATCTCCATTCTGCAAAAATGAAGCCTTATATTTCATCAAAACACTTTCATCTGAAATCATTGGAAGCTTCTCTTTGCTTACATCCAAGACCTCTCCAAACTTAATCAGTACATCACCATAGTGAACATTCTTTGCAACTCCCGCCTCATTCAACAAATCAGCTCTGGAAAGTGTATTATTCTGCAAGTTAACCAGTATATCCTTCAACTTACGCTGTTCCCAATCGTCCGTGAATCCGGAAAATCGAATTTCCGGCACTTTGCATCCTTTTGACGGAAACATTTTTTCTAACATGGATTTTTTTACATTTTTCAACTTTTTATACTTACGCTGGTGAAGGGTGATGAGGTGGTCGAGTTTGCAAAAATAACTAGCAATCACTTTCTGTTCTTTACATTTTGGAACATCAACTTCAAATTCTTGCATATCTGATGCAAGGATATGTTTTATGGTATTACCAGTAGTAATATTCTCTATTTTCTTCTTGGCTTTATCAGTCTGATACTCATAATTTAAAAAGTAAGGTTCAATTTTCTCTTTTGGATTTTTAAACATGATTAAGGCATGAGCCGCTGTATTGTCCAATTCTTCAGGGATTACAGCTGCATGTCCAACATGACCAGACTGAACCATAACTATATCTCCGGTATGTAACCATTTCTCTTTTTGCTTTTCATAGAATTCATCATTTATGAAAATTTCAGAGTTATGATTTATTTTCCCATCTTTTATATTGTTAGATTCCAGATAAAAATGTCCGTGTTCTACATAGTATGGAGTAGCAGTTCCTACAAATGCATTACCAATCGAACCATATACATCCTTCAACTTACGCTGTTCCCAAGAATATTTTAATTTGTATATTATTTAAAAGTTATTTTTCAGAACTATTCTCTGACAATATCTGTATTTATTTTTATATCTGGAAACATTTTATGTTTTATGACGAAGCCTTTCTTTATGCTCTGACATTGAATAGAAATTTTTATGTTTAATATTGTTCAGAATAGCGGCTTTTGTTTGCTTTATAATTAGACTTCTTATTCATTAAAAAGACATTTCGAATAATTCTATTTTTTTCTACATCATATATTAACATCCAACAATTTGAAACTTCATTAAAACATCTTTTCCAACAATGTCTTCTTTATATTTTTCAATTTTTCCAACTCACGCTGGTAAAGAGTGATGAGGCGGTCGAGACTTCTAAAATAATCACCAATCTTGCCCTGTTCTTCCACAGATTTAGGATAAACAATGTCTGTATCCTGCATAGCCGATTTTGAAATTGATGTAACCTTGATTCCCTGCATCAAAGGTATCAACTGATTATGATAAACACTGGAATTTAGATAATATCCCAAATACCCAGAAGCAAATTTTTCTATAGGTCTGTATGGAATAGTATGTAGTCCAGACAGTACAACTTCATCAAGCAATCCATCTATTTCACTGCATTTTCCGACAGTTGAGTCTTCTGCTGTATCGGCAACAATTACATCTCCATTCTGCAAAAATGAAGCCTTATATTTCATCAAAACACTTTCATCTGAAATCATTGGAAGCTTCTCTTTGCTTACATCCAAGACCTCTCCAAACTTAATCAGTACATCACCATAGTGAACATTCTTTGCAACTCCCGCCTCATTCAACAAATCAGCTCTGGAAAGTGTATTATTCTGCAAGTTAACCAGTATATCCTTCAACTTACGCTGTTCCCAATCATCCGTGAATCCTTCAAATCTTATCTCCGGTTTTTTCTTTTTTTCCATAATCACTCACCTGTCAGAAGCTTTTTAAATTCACCAAGCCCTTTCATATCAAACTCATCTCCTACAAGCTCATCAATCATTAACGCCAGTTTCTGCTCTGTTTCTCTTATTTCACGTTCAACATCAAAATAGGTTATCTCATATTTTTTTTGTAATGCTTTTATATCCCCTACCAAAGTATTTATGACATTTTCCGGAAGCTTATTAAGATTATCTATCAGACTGTCAATCCATTTTTTCTCCAGTAACATCTTTACCTGACTATCTGATAAACCTTCAATTGTTTCCTTAGTTTTATTTTGTAATGCAACTGTCTCTTTTTTTATTTCAGACTTCAGTTTCTTTTCTTCCTGCATCAACATTTCAACCTTGCTGAGCTTTTCTGCCAGAACGATGCATTCCTCCAAAGTATCTTTCTTTAACTCTTTCAATTTCTTATTTACTTCTTTTGCTACAAAAGATCCGTCATTAAAATAATCCTCTTCTTTTTCTTCTTCGCTCAATGATTCTGCTATTTCCTCATACAATGCCGGAAGCTCTGACAGACGCTTTGCTTTTAGCTTTAGTTCTTTTGTTTCTTCAATAAGTAATGTTTCCTGTACACTTTCAAATGGTATTACGTGACCTGCCCAGCCATCCTGAACTTCTTCATCTTTTCCATTTTTCTTTTTTATCACCATATTAGGATCTACTTTTCTGGTTGCTTCAAATCCCTCGGTCTGTATAATTTCCAGATCCACTGCTATTTTCTCCCAATCTTCATGAAGAAGTTGGTATGCTTCATATTTATCTACAAGAGGTATCATTTTTAAACGTTGAAAAATATCATCAGACAGATTGCTTTCTCCCTGTGATATTATCATGTTCTCCATCTGATCCAGCAATATATCTTTTAAATTTAATTTGAAATTAGAAAATTGCTTTTGAAACGTCTCCCTGAATTGCTGAATATCGGTATGATTTTCCACATAATTTTTTATATCTTTTATTGCAAGTTCTGTATAAGGACTATCAGTTTCAACGAACAGTTCTTTTTTCAATTGTGGAAATGCACTCCAATATTCCTCCAGTTCATTAATTTCTCTCTTCGGAATGCCTCCAAGCATTGTAGCATAAATATCCCAGTTTTCGGCTTTCTCTGAGGAATCAACATAGCGTGAAATATTCAGATTATAATCATTTCTTCGTATTTCATCTTTCGTTATCACTCTGGAATAGCGCTCTATTTTTTTTCGTGCTTTTACAACATCTACTATTTTTTTAATGTCGCATGCACGCAACTTATTATTTTTCCCATCCTTCACAAAACCTTTTGATGCATCTATGATTAAAATATCTGTGTTATCCCTTTTCTGTTTTAACACCATGACAATCGTCGGAATACCAGTACCATAAAAAATATTTGCCGGTAAACCAATAATAGTATCAATATGATTGTACTCAATCAGTTTTTTTCGAATCTCGCCTTCTTCTCCTCCACGAAAAAGAACACCGTGCGGAAGAACAATTGTCATAACTCCATCTGGTTTCATATGAAATAAATCGTGAAGTAAAAAAGCATAATCAGCTTTTCCCCTAGGTGCCAGACCGAATCTCGAATAACGTGGATCATGTTCTTTATTTGCCGGATCCCATACCTGAGAATACGGCGGATTAGATACTACTGCATCCACATAAACGGGATCATACGTATTCACCGGATCATTATCATCAAAAAATGGCCAGTCTTCTTCCAGGGTATCGCCATTTCTGGTTACTATGTTATCAGGCTTTATCCCCCTCATTATCAGATTCATTCTCGTTAAATTATACGTATTTTCCTTAAGTTCCTGCGCATAATATTTTATGTTATTGTCGCTGCCAACATATTTTGCAACGCTTCGTCCAATATTGATAAGTAATGAACCAGATCCACTTGTAGGGTCATAAATCTTTATCTCATTTCTGTCTCTCAAATGGTGTGCAACTATCTCCGACATTAAAAGTGAAACTTCATGGGGTGTGTAAAACTCTCCGGCCTTTTTTCCTGCATTTGAAGCAAATTTTTCAATCAGATATTCATATATAAATCCTAAAACATCGTAATCTTGCTTTCCATCCATAGGAATATCTCTAATAAGCTGTAGTAACCCTCTGATGGCTTTTGTTCTCGCACCTGATGTATCTCCTAATTTACTAAGCCCCGTTTCAAGTGTTCGAAAAATGTTTTCAAAAACCGGTTTATGCGTCGGACTGATCAACCTGCTAAATGCTGATAATGCATCTGTTACATTCGAAACAGAAAAATCATTTCCCATGTTAATCCATGTAGAATATAAATTTTCATATGAAATAAAATATCCTAAATTATCCTGTACATATTTAACTGTTTCAAAATCGTCTAATGTTCTGATATCTTCATCCGTAAAATCATTTTCTTTTAACCATTTCACTTCTGTATCTGACAGATATTTATAAAAAATAAATCCTAAAATGTAATCTTTATATTCGTTAGCTTCTATTTTTGAACGCATTCTATTGGCAGACTCCCAAATTCTGTTTGCCAGCTGCTGTTTATTCATTTCACCGGTCTCCTCCTGCTTGTCCTTATATATAATTTAGGCAAATTTAAAATATCTATATTTATTTACATAATACCATATTCACTTTTAGCTTTAAACAAAAATCTCTTACTCTCTGAATTAGCGTAAGTCACAACTTTTTCTTTAATAAACAAGCAAAGAACCCGGAATTTCTTCCGGGTTCTCCTGTTCTCTGTATTATGTAGCTCATATTGTTGAAGCTTTTGCTTCCAGGCTCATTATAATGTCTCGATGAATCTCATAAATGCTTCTCTTCCTTCTGGTGTACATTTGTATACACCGGCATCTTCGAGTACGTGTACAAACACAATGCCGACCTCTTTCCGGAGGATCTCATGGATGTTTTCTTTGTTGATGTCCTTGTATTTCGGGAGCACTTCTGCCGCCCATGCCGCATGTTTCTCGATCTTTTCGTTGGAAGCGATGTCTTTGCCTTCCAGAATGTATTCTTCGAGAAGTTCCAGTTCTTCTTTCAGTCGTGCCGGAAGTACCGCAAGTCCCATAACCTCGATGAGGCCGATATTTTCTTTTTTGATGTGATGATACTGTGCATGCGGATGATACACACCGAGCGGATTTTCCTCAGTCGTGATGTTGTTTCGAAGCGTCAGATCCAGTTCATATATATCACCGACTTTACGCGCGATCGGAGTGATCGTGTTGTGCGGTTCACCGTCTGTCTCTGCAAAAATAAATGCTGCTTCATCGGTATAGCCTCTCCACACTTCCAGTACATGTGTCGCAAGGTCAACCAGACGGTCAGAGTCTTTATGGCGGATACGAAGCACAGACAGCGGCCACTTAACGATGCCGGCCTCTACATCCTCATAACCCGGGATTGTCACATGTTTCTCGATCGGAGCTTTTGCCATTGCAAATGTATAATGACCTCCCTGAAAATGATCATGGCTCAGAATGGAGCCGCCAACGATCGGAAGATCCGCATTGGAACCAAGGAAATAATGCGGGAACAGTTTAACAAAATCAAACAGCTTGATAAATGCATTTCTCTCGATCTTCATCGGGGTATGCTTGCTGTTAAACACAATACAGTGTTCATTGTAATATACATATGGAGAATACTGGAATCCCCATGGTGTATCATTGATCGTAATCGGAATGATTCTGTGGTTCTGTCTCGCCGGATGATTGACACGGCCTGCGTATCCCTCGTTTTCCGGGCAGAGGAGACATTTCGGATAACTGCTTGCTTTGGCATTCTTTGCTGCCGCGATCGCTTTCGGATCTTTTTCCGGTTTGGAAAGGTTGATCGTGATATCGATTTCTCCATACGGGCTGTCCACTTTCCATTTCTGGTCTTTCTTTACACGATAACGGCGGATATAATTGCTGTCCTGGCTCAGTTTGTAAAAATAATCCGTTGCATTCTGCGGATCATCCTGATATCTGTCCCAGAACTCTTTCTGAACCTGTGCCGGACGGGGCATCAGGCAATTCATCAGTCTGGTGTCAAAGAGATCACGGTAAACCACACTGTCTTCGATCAGTCCCCTCTTTACTGCTTCATCCAGAAGTTCATTCAGAGTTTCTTCCAGATCCACACCGGAAAATTCCTCCTCCGGCTCGGTGTATTCATCTTCGTGAAATACATCCAGAAGAAGGTTCGTTGTGTAATTTTTCTCACACTCCGGAACCAGTCCTGACTCAACTCCATACTGTACAAGTTTTGCGATGCCTTTGCTTAACATAAGCCTGTCCCCCTGTAAAATTATTTTTGGTTATCAAGATAAGAAATAAACACATTACCCGCCTGCTGGAAAAGAGCGGTACTGTCGTTCATTCCATACGGGCTGACTTCGCCTGTCGCAGGATCCAGAAGCCATGTATTGTATGCGTCATATCCGACGATCACGACACTGGTATCTGCACCGGTTTTTGCTATAACTGCACGCTGTGCGCTGATCTCATAAAGGACATTTTCCAGACTGCATCCGGTAAGGTCGATCACGGTTCCGGAATCACCCAGCCCTTCCTGCAACTTGTCTTTATCCCATGAACCACTTCGGATGATCTCAGGAACATCCTCCGTATTCAGCGTAAGCTGTGTTTTTATATTTCCACGTTCCCAGACATATTGCTGTGCCCGGTTCAAAACCACGCCGGTCCGGCTGTCTGCCTGCAGTACTGCCTGTGCCGGATCAGTCCACACACTGTCCAGTCCACCACGGGCATATACATAATAAACGTTTCCAAGCTGGCTCTTGTCCACTTCGACCTGAACAATGTTCTCGCTGCCGTTTTTTATTTTGGCGGTAAGAATCAGCGGTTCATCTGCCTCCGGTTTGTCAGTGAATACCAGCTTGACGATAACACCCTGACGTGTCGTGCTTGTCTGCTCCACAGAAACCAGATCTGCCGAAGTTTTCTTATTATTCATGATATTGTCTTTATTCTTTACGGTGTACACATTTCCATTCTTTTCTGACAGATTAAATTCCATCATAGAACTTCCGACCGTCACCTCTGTAATATAATATCCATCCTGATGATACTCTTTTTTGATATTTCCGTCAAAGTCCTCAATCTTTATAGATGTGATTCCGTCGACCGTATGCCCGTTTTCATCGGTAAGACTGTCCCCGTCAAGTACATTTCCGTAAATCAGGTCTTCATTCATAAAGCCAAGCACACGGAGCTGCTGCGAGGCATCCGGTGTATCATTTCTCGTCTTCAGTGAATCAAAATCAATGTATTCGATCTGTCCTGTCTGCTCACCGTCCACAATGCGCCATGCCGCGTGCGCATTTGTCTCAGACACGGCGAACTGATTGCTGTCGATATTTTCCGCCAGAACTTTATAATCACTGTCATCAATATTGATCTGGTAAAGACTTCCGGAAAGAAGCAGGAACAGCTGGTTTTTCTTGTTTACATAACTCAATGTACCGAGATCGGATTTCAAAAACTCAAACGACTCTGTCGTCGGAATAAATACTTTCTCCTCAACTACATTCTGATCATGATTGTAATGATAGATTCCGGCTCCGCAGTAACCTTCGTGGCTTCCGCGGTTCATGTAACCATAGACCATAAAATTGACATCGCCGTCGTCTTCCACACTCAGAAGCTTAATGTCATGTTCCGTGCGTAAATCACGGAAATCTCCTTTTGCCGCCTTACGGAAATCAAACACCTGCGCAAACTTGCCGTTATTCTGCGTGTAAGTCCAGAGCGCCCCTTCCTGCACAAAAGCCGTCACACTTCCCTCTGTATTTGTAAGATATGTCACATTTTTGTTTCGGACTCCGAGCAGCAGCCCGTCATCCGTGATCACCGACTGTTTCGGGTCAAATACCTGTCCTGCAGACCTCTCAAAATCGAGCAGACGGATACGGTCCTCCGAATAACGCAAACGGTAAAAATCTGTTACATTATAGTATTCCGCACCACCGTTTTCATTTGCGGCACAGATTTCATATTCCAGTGAAATACTGGCGGTTGTTTCATTGATTTCTTTGATGACCGGTATCCCTTTCTTTGTGATCTGTGGATTTAAATTACCCCAGCTTATCACAGAAAGTGGTGATTTAATGGAAACGGATGCAAAATTTGTTGTCGCTGAATCTGCGGATTCCAGATATGCGGCAAGATTATCTGCCGAAGTTTTGTCCATACACATCTGTGCAAAATCAGATGCAAATTTCACATAAGCCTGCGTATTTGTAGAGGATCTGGATACAACTCGCGTATAATAATAGGCTTCCCCATCATTGGTATCGACCGTCAGCTGCATGGAATACTCCTGATTCATCAGAAGACCGGAGTTGATTTCAATCTGTGCCCGGATATAACCGTCCGATCCCGACGAATCCAGATCTTTGATCTTGCGGTTTTCGACAATCTTGGTTCCATCAGAAGTACGTACCTCATAAGAAAGACTCTTTACCTTTTCGTCATAAGGATTAATCGCAATCGTCAGTTTCTTCGTTGTATCCAATGGTGTCACACTGTCACGGACAAAATCTGCTTCCATCGGCTGCCGATAACCATACATACGGTTCGCCAGTGTTCCGTTAAAATCCACCATCACTTCCGGAAGTGTTGGATTATTCATATCCGAACGGTCATCGGTCGTTTCATTGTTCATCAGAAACACCGTGCCGGCCACTCCCAGCATAAAAATTATCAGAAGAATCAAAAACCTTTTCAGTACTTTTAACATGGTTTCAGACTCCCTTCTCAGAGTGCAGTCCGTCCGGATAAAGCAGTTTTTCCAGCGTCAGATGTCTGTTCAGCGCATCATTCATCGCAGGAAGCCCCTTCGGGAAATGAGCTTTTTCATTTTTGACCGCACGGATCAGAAGATTCTTCGGGGTATGTTCCATATCAATAAATTCAAGGATCTGTGTACTATATCCTTGCGATTCAAGCAATTCCGCACGGATGCCATCTGTAAGAAGCGCCGAAATACGTTCTTTCAGGATACCATATTTCAGTACCGGCTCCAGAAGTTCGTTGTGAATCTGACTGTTCAGCTCATGCTGACAGCACGGTACAGACAGAATCACCTGTGCATCCCACTCGACAGCTTTTGCAAGTGCATAGTCTGTCGCTTTGTCACAGGCATGGAGCGTCACGACCATATCGACTTTTTGTACACCTTCATAATCTGCGATATCACCATGCAGAAAATGCAGCTTGTCATAGCCGTATTTTCCGGCAAGGCTGTTACATTTCTTAATAACGTCTTCTTTCAGATCAAGTCCGATGATATTGACATCGTATCCTTTGAGTTCTTTCAGATAGTAATACATGGCAAATGTCAGATAAGATTTGCCACATCCGAAATCCAGAATCGTGATCTCCCGTTCTCTGGACAGCGCCGGAAGAATATCCTCAATAAATTCCAGAAAACGGTTGATCTGCTTAAATTTGTCATAAGAAGTATTGTGGATTTTGCCCTCGCGGTTCATCACACCGAGATCCACAAGAAACGGAACCGCCGTCCCCTCTTTCAGAATGTATTGTTTTACCCGGTTGTGCGCCTGAATCCTGACCGGTTCCAGCGCCGGATGCTTTTTGACTTTGATTGTCTGCCTGCCTTTTTTGCTGACCAGAACCGTGCCATCCACGCATCTTCCCTGTGTCTGAAGCTGCGAGAAACAGCCTTCGCCAAGGTTCGCCGTCACATAGGAAATGATTTCTTCCTTTGTATGATTCGAGTGAAGTACCTTCGTTCCCACCGTCGAGGATGCCTGATAACAGACACTGCCTTTCAGTTCGATCGGGCGTATCCGCACACGGGACGGAGCATCTTTGTCCTTGCTTCTCTGACCGCTTAAAACTGCAAGCATCAGCTCTTCATCAAATTGTTTTTCCAAAAATTCCTGTAATGTCATCATATAAAATAAGTCTTTCTTTCTGTCACACTGTACGTCTGTAATGCAAAGCTTCCTGTCAGAATCCCCGGCATCTGCGCCGTCTGCAGCGTCTTCTGGAAATCTCCTGATATAAAAGCACTTCGATCAGATCATCCAGAAAACGATCCGCAATCTCCTGCATCTCAAGTTCCTCAGCAACCTGCTCGCGGATCTGTCTGCAAAGGCCACGCATCATCAGTCTGTCGGGATATTCATCATAAAGTCTGCTTCCTTCATAATCCAGAAGCTCACATTCTTCTTCTACTTTTTCCTGCACTTTAAGTGCTGTATCGGGAAAATAAGATTTCATCAAAGCAAATTCTCTTTCCTGCATGCGCTCACCACTATAAAGCACCGGACTGGCATAGGTCAGATAAAATGGTAAAAACTTGTCATAATACATGGACAGGCTCCTGCTTTACCATCGTCCCTAACATTTTATGCAGGAATATGCAAAGTGTGCCGCGATCAGCCCTGAATGTCTTTCAGAATACGAAGTGTCAGTCTGAAGCTGTGCTCTGCTGCCATTGCCTCAAATGTCGGATAATCCATTTCTGCACTTCCGTCTGCTTTGTCGGAAATCGCACGGATCACAAGAAACGGAACGTTGTTAAGATATGCTGTCTGAGCAATTGCTGCGCCTTCCATTTCAACTGCATATGCACCGAATTCTTTTACAACGAAATCCTTGACACCCTGATCTGCAACGAACTGATCACCGGATGCAATGCGTCCTTCGAATACTTCAATATCCGGATTAACTTCCTTGCATGCCTGTACTGCCAGCTTGCGAAGTGCGTCATCGCTGTGGAATGAAAAAGCTTCCATCTGCGGAATCTGACCTACCGGATAGCCAAACGCTACGGCGTTCATGTCATGATGGATGAGATCTGTAGAAATTACAATATCACCGATATTGATATCTGCATTCAGACTTCCTGCGATACCTGTATTGATCACAACCTCTGCATGGAAATCGTCGATCAGGATCTGTGTGCAGACTGCTGCATTTACCTTACCGATTCCGGAACGGACAACAACCACTTTTTTGCCCTCCAAAACACCTGCATAAAATTCCATGGAAGCTTTGTGTGTGATCTCCACATCCTGCATGCGCTCTTTGAGGCTTGCAACCTCTACTTCCATTGCTCCTATGATACCAATACATCTCATAATAAAATTCTCCCGTCTTTTTTCTGTATTTTAAATTGTCTATTTCAAAATTTCTACATTCTTTTTTATTATACCAAATGTTGCGTTTATATGGAAACTTTTTTTACCTCGAACAAGCCCGGATATCTGAATCAGGCTTGTAGCCTTTTTTATTTTCTGCTATACTGTGCAAAGGAGGTTGAGATTATGGTATATAAAACATCCGGCGTCTGTTCAAGCGCCATCTCATTTGAAATTGACGAACAGGGAAAAGTTCATGATGTAAAATTTCAGGGCGGATGCTCCGGCAACACACAGGGAGTAGCCAAACTGATCGAAGGTATGGATGCCAAAGAAGCTATCAGCAGACTCGAAGGAATCCGCTGCGGATTCAGACCAACATCCTGTCCGGATCAGCTTTCCAAAGCTCTGAAAGAAGCTTTAAACTAAATATTTTTTTCCTGTACAGCTGTGTGCTGTATATAAGTACATACAGAGAACCCGCCACCGGCAGCTTCTCTCGCATACTTTGGCATCAACTGCAAAACCGGAGAACCACATCGGCTCTCCGGTTTTTTGCATCTTTTTATATTGATTTTTATTTGCAATTCTTTATGACAGATCATCTCGGTCCCATTTATCACACAATGACTGCACTTCTCTTGTAAAGCGGTCGAGGTCTTTGTTCGGAATACCTTCGCTCTTACGGATAACAGACATAAGACGCTGTCCCATAGCAACCAGTTTCTGGAATGCACGTGCAGCTTTCGAAGTCTTCGGTGAAACGGCAGCCTTCGTGATCTTGATGCCCTGCGCTTCATAGATGCAGACATTTTCTGCGAGGTCAAAAACGGTGCCGCTGAATGGTGCCATTGCATCCAGTCCAAGTTCTTCCTCAAGACGTCTTGCAAAAATTTCCGTCACTTCATCATCACCATGTGTAACAAAAACTTTTGTCGGTTTCTGACTGAAAGATTTGATCCAGGTCATAAGTCCGTTTACATCGGCATGACCGCTGATGCCCGGCATCTGGCAGATTTCTGCGCCAACATAAACAGTCTCACCAAAAAGTTTTACCTCTGTAGCACCTTCGAGAAGTGATCTTCCGAGCGTTCCGATTGCCTGATAACCGACAAACAGAATCGTGTTGTTCGGATTCCACAGATTGTGTTTCAGGTGATGTTTGATTCGTCCGGCATCGCACATACCACTCGCGGAAATGATTACTTTGCAATCCTCGTCAAAGTTGATGGCTTTGGAATCGTCACTTGTGATCGAAGTTTTCAGTCCCGGGAACCTTAACGGGTTGATGCCCTTATTTACAAGTGCCAGCGCTTCTTCATCAAAACAGTCATAAATATGTTCATTAAAAATGGTTGTTGCTTCGTTTGCAAGCGGACTGTCCACATAAACTTTGAAATTATCATGTCCGTGAACGCGTCCTTCTTCTTTGATCTGACGGATGAAATAAAGCATCTCCTGCGTACGTCCTACCGCAAAGGACGGAATCACAACACTTCCTCCGCGATCAAAGGTTCTCTGGATCACCTCACTCAGAAGTCCCACATAATCCGGACGGTCACCATGGCTTCTGTCACCGTAGGTCGACTCCATCACGACATAATCCGCATCGTGAAGGTATACCGGATCTTTGATCAGCGGCTGATTGAGATTTCCAATATCACCGGAAAAAACAATCTTTTTCTCTTTACCATCCTCGTTGATGATCACTTCAATGCTTGCAGATCCAAGCAGGTGTCCGGCATCGACAAACCGTACACGGATACCTTCCGCCGGTGTGACCGTCTTTTCATATGGACACGGAACAAAATTCTTCAGGACACCCATTGCATCTTCCATCGTATATGCCGGTACAAACTCCGGCTTGCCCTGACGACGTCCCTTGCGGTTACGCCATTCTGCCTCGAACATCTGGATATGGGCGCTGTCTCGAAGCATAATGTCACAGAGATGGCAGGTCGCCTGTGTCGCATAAACCGGTCCCTGAAAACCTTTTGCATAGATTGCCGGCAGATTTCCGGAATGATCCATATGTGCGTGGGTCAAAAGCACAAAATCAAGGTCACTTCCCTTAACCGGTATTTCCTGATTTTCATAATAATCGGGTCCCTGTTCCATACCACAGTCTACAAGAAACTTCTTACCGGCAGCTTCCAGATAATAACAGCTTCCGGTTACTTCATGTGTCGCCCCAATAAAGGTAA
>OGYI01001561.1_pt1 | contig 21586 bp, 21 predicted proteins | sample 1576521 | NCBI WGS metagenome assembly OGYI01 (sample SAMEA3541484, study PRJEB24748) | human gut metagenome | biome: human gut; feature: human-associated habitat; material: faeces | place: China | collected 2012
GTGCTCACGCCCAGTTTTTCTGCCAGTTCCTGTTGGGTCATGTTATGTCTGACCCGATATTCACGCAGAGCATATCCCAATTGGGTCATCTTGTGTTCATCCGTTTTCATAAGTCATTCTCCTCATTTAAAGATATGTCCCGATTATATCACGAACAATCTTCAGAATTTGTCGAAGTCTGACGAGAAAATAAAATTTTATTTTTTCTCCATTATGTATAAAATTAGCGGACAATTTTTTCTATTGACAATTTCTGTCCGCAAAATTTCTCCCCATTCGGAGGGCATTTCTTTCATAAAAGTTTCAACTGCTTCTTTTTCTTCATTTCCCCCCGGATGACCATAATAAATAAGGACAAGCCCCAGGCCACCAGGACTTAAAAGCTGTGTGAGTGCCCTCAGAGCGGCAACCGTAGATTCACTTCGGGTAATAATCTGCTTATCTCCGCCCGGAAGATAGCCCAGATTCATCGTAAAAGCCTGAATATTTTCATGAATGCGCTCACCGGCTTCACTATGGGAACAGAAGAATAATTTGGCCCTTCCCAGAAAACCGGCATTTTCCAGACGCTCCTTTGTTGTTGAAACAGCCTTCTCCTGTATGTCAAATCCATAGACCATTCCCCTTTCTCCCACCAGTTCGCAAAGTTTTAACGTATCCCAACCATTTCCCATAGTCGCATCTGCCGCCCGGTCTCCCGGCTTTAATTTCTCACTTAATAGCTGATGGACTCTGTCGACCATCTGCATATTCATCCCTCCTTATACAGATTTTTCAAACCTGAATAAATTTTATCGTAAAATATGAAACCAGACAAGTCCTCCCACATAATATAAATCAAAAGTAATCAATTAAAAATATATGGAGGCAAATTATGAGTGATTTAGCTGCTACTGGCTGCGGTAACAATGATTGTGGTTGTGGATGTGGTAACAATGACTGCGGTTGCGGATGTGGTAACATGACCGGATTTTTTAACGGAGGCGACAGCTGTTCTTTAATCTGGCTCATCCTTATCTTAAGCTGCTTTGGCAACGGCGGATGTGGATGCAACAATGGCGGATGCAACGGATTCTCCAATGGTTCCAGCTGTGACTGGCTGCTTCTGATTATTCTCCTGTCCTGTTTTACGGGCAACTGCAATAACGGTTGTGGCTGCTGCTAATTTCTGATAACAAAAGACGGGGTGCCTTCGGGCGCCCCATGCTCCAATATATAAAATTTGAGGTGAAACCATGTCCAATGAAACAACCTATATTCCTCTGACTGAATTGGATCGTCAATCCTTTCAGGGTACATCCCAGATGCTGAAAGCAGCCGTAACCTATATGGACCCTTCTTCCGGGAAAATGTTGGCCATGCTTGCCCGGATGTTGGAATTAAAGCAGACCATCAATCTTTTCAATCAGGAACAAATTTCTATCTGCTCTGTCCCCCCCGATGGCCACCGCCCCGGCATCGAAGAAGTTCTCAAAGATATCCGTAAATATTGCGCTCCGGCGGAAGCCGAACAGATTGACCAGTTTTTAAATATCTTAAATGCGGTACGGCTCTATAATCAATATAATGAACTCACTAAAAATACAGACTTTTCCAATATGATGAATCAGATGAACCAGATGAAAAACATGAATATCTCCCCGGAACAACTTCAGATGATACAGACACTTCTGCACGCCCAATCGGTCTCCTCGGATAAAGAAAAAAGCTGATCTTTCTTTTGAAATCCTGAAAAGGGCTGGCGCTCTGCCCGCGTCAGCCCTCTTACTTACATCAACATCTTAAACAGCATGGCTACCTGTTCCTCTTCCACCTGCTGTTCTTCGTCCCACATCGTCACTTTTCCATCTTCATAATCCGCCGCATCTCCCGGGAAAACACGTCTCGGAAAAAGTTCTCTCGGCAGTCTGAGCGTCTCCCTGTCCGACTCGCATACGATGACGTTTTCCATAACTTCTCCAACTACAATTTTCATTGTTTTTACCTCCGTCATGTTTCTTTTATGTATCCTTAAATATACTGCATCCGTTCAAAATAGCGAATCAGTACATCCGCACAATTCTCAATACCCCATTCCGACGTATCCAGTATAATGTGATAGTCGCTCACATCTCCCCAGGTCCGTCCAGTATGCTGATAGTAGTATTTCTCCCGCTCCGCATCCGTCTCTTCAATGCGCTTTACAGCTTCTTCATAGGAAAGCCCATCCTTTTCCATCACCCGGTGAATCCGGTCCTCTTTGTCGGCACACACATAAATATTAAAAACATTGGATTGATCTTTTAATATTTCTGACGCGCACCGTCCGAGAATAATACAAGGCTTCTCAGCTAACTCACGGATAGCTTCCGCTTCCGTCTCAAAAGCATTCTTGCGAACCTCCTGCTCCACATTCACCTTGTCATAAACCGGCAATCCCAGTCTCTCCGATAATTCTTTCGCAATGGTGCTTGCGCCTGTACCATATCTACGGCTCATGGTAATAACTAATCCCATACCCGTGTGCCCCCTTTGATGTAAATCTTCTTATACAGGTTCTATGATAAGTCACTTGATGTTATTTGTCAAATTCTCAAAGGTCTTTTTATCCCATTTTTTTAGAATATTTTTCACTTTTTACACATACAATTTATGGAAAAATTTTTTGAGGTTTTTTATGAAAATGAAACCCAGATACATAACTGCCGTAAAAATCGGCATGCTTTTTGTCGCCGCTTACATGTTTGGCCATTTCAGCGCCGTTGCCGCAGATTACTTTCAGCCGGAAGCTGTAGAAGCCTCTGCTGACGGTAACTGGGGACTGAGTTTCCAACAGGAAGGAGAACCCCCGGTAGCCAACGCTTCTGCTGAAGAACTGGCAAAATATGATGCCTACTATGCCGAAATGACCGATGAAAAAGTTCTCTATCTGACCTTTGATGCCGGATACGAAAACGGAAATATGCCTGCTATTTTAGATGCGCTGAAAAAGCATCAGGCACCGGCCACCTTTTTTGTTGTGGGAAACTTCATCGAGAGCGAACCCCAATTGATCCAGAGGATGGTATCCGAAGGCCACACCGTTGGAAATCACACCTACAGCCATCCGGATATGTCAAAAATCTCCACTGTGGAAGCCTTTACCCAGGAGCTTGAAGGCGTCGAAAAGCTCTATGAAAAAATAACCGGTCAGCCGATGATCAAGTATTATCGACCACCGCAGGGTAAATACAGCGAAATGAATCTCCAAATGGCCAAAGATCTGGGATATAAAACCTTTTTCTGGAGTCTGGCCTATGTGGACTGGTATGTGGATAAACAGCCGACGAAGGAGGAAGCCTACGATAAACTCCTTGGCCGCATCCATCCCGGCGCTATCGTCCTCCTCCACAGTACCTCTTCCACCAACGCTGAAATCCTCGATGAACTTCTGACCAAATGGGAAGAAATGGATGAACTGGTCGGCGCCCCGCAGACATAATTCGTAAATTTTTCCCCTTCTCTCAGGGCAAAAAAATTCCTTCTCTGTTCATCATATCCGGAACAGAGAAGGATTTCTTTTAATCTAAATTATTTTCACTGACAATGCTATAATAGGCCCTGGATGTTGCCAGGTATACTAAAATATAAAACAGAGCAAATACGCCAAAACTACCAAGGGTTACCAAAATCAATAATCGGATATTCATTAATCCAAACAGCATCAACAATTTGGAAACCAGAGGAAACGCAAACCCCATATGAATCCCCGACATGATCAGTGGTGCAAAAAAGACGGTGAGCACCTGAGAATTGATGCTTTTCTTAATCTCCTTTTTCGTCATGCCCACTTTCTGAAGAATTTCAAACCGGGACTGATCTTCGTATCCCTCGATAATCTGTTTATAATACATGATCAGCACAGCGCCGCAGATGAACACAAGCCCCAGAATCAGACCAAGGGCAAAGAATCCGCTGTTTAATGAGAGATAATCATCCCGATAGGCAGCCATACATTCAAAGGACACGCTGAGATTCTGTTCAGCCACTTCCTCCGCTGAAAATCCGGTGGCTTCCATAATTGGCTCTGCCGTGACCCTTTCCATGATACGGTTATATATTTCCGTCTGTTCCTGCTCATCACACGCCAGATCAAAGCCGTAATAATCATGAATATAGGCCATTCCTCTCGCTCCTTTATCTCCCGTCCGGACCACTATTTCATTGAGAGCATTTAAAATGTCGGTCACATCCGGGACGAACAGAAACATCGACGGCATGATCTGCATCGAATCCGTTTTGTTTGACACGAATCCTTCTTCTGCGTTTTTGACGTGGAAAGTTCCGATGCCATCCAGAGTAATCTCATCATATTTAAAGTTTGTCTTCGTCGCATAGATTAAAGCCTCCCCTTCTGCAACGGTCTCGGACGTTCCCATAATCTGGTTATAATCTTCCAGAGGGATAACAAATATCTGCCAGTAATTGGAAAAATCCACCGAAGCGCTTATCTTGCTCTCATCTAAAATGATTCTGTCATCCTCCCTGATGCCTCCAAAGCTCACGTAACGGTAATGAATGGCATTTTCCTCCCTCTGCTGATGGGCTGCGAGCTCTTCGTCAATCACCTGATGAAAATAGGCCGTATACTCCTTATCCGCCACATTCGTTTCCAGGACCATATTTCTCGGATAACGCTGACGCAGCATATCTTCACCGCCAATGTAGAGGCAGGAAGTGGATGAGATCATTACAAGTACCATCGTTGAAAGAATACATATAGAAGCCAGCCCGGCGCCGTTGCGTTTCATCCGATACACCATGGAAGACAAAGAAATAAAATGATTCGTTTTATAATAATAGCGTTTATTTTTCTGGAGCAACCGGCAAAAAGTTACTGAGCCGGCGATAAACAGCAGATAGGTCGCCACAATGACCATGACGACAGCAACAAAAAACAAGAGCATGACCGTTATCGGATCCTGGATCGTTATGGCCAGATAATAAGCGCCGCCTAAAAGAACAAGGCCGACCAAAGCCAGAAGCCAGTTGGCCTTCGGCGGTTTCTCCCCTACCGACTCACTCTTCATCAGTTCCACTGGTTTTGATTTATAAACCTGATACAGACTACTCAGCAGAATCAAAGAGAAAATAACTCCAAACCATTTTAAAGTCATTACCAGAGCTTCTTCATCAACGGTAAAATTAAATCCCACCGTACTGTCTAAAATTCTCGATACCAAAAGCTCCGCAGCTTTTGAAAAAAGGACGCCGCAGCCAAGCCCCAGAACAATCGATGTCACAGCGATGATCAAGCTCTCCCAGATAATCACTCTCGAAAGATTTCCCTTACTCATACCAAGAATATTATATAAACCAAATTCCTTTTTTCTGCGTCGTATAAGAAAGGAATTTGTATAAAACAAAAGCATGGTCGAAAAGATGCCGATGACCCCGATTCCCAGACTCAGAAATCCCTGGACGCTCTCACCGCCCCGCATATTGCCCACGGCGCTATTTTCAGATAAAAAAGTGACAATATAAAACATCATGACCATACCGATGCCCGTCAATATATAAGGAACATAGGTTTTTTTGTTTTTGGCAATGCCTGTCACTGCCAGTTTTGGATAAAATCCCAGTCTCATCGCCGCTCACCACCTGTCATTAAAATGGTCAGCGTATCTGAAATCTTCTGATACAGCGCCTCACTGGAACTATTGCCACGGTAAATTTGATGAAAGACTTCGCCGTCTTTGATAAATAATACCCGGCTCGCATGACTGGCCGCTTTCACCGAATGGGTAACCATCAGAATAGTCTGACCTTCCTGATTGATTTTTCCAAACAGTTCCAGCAATTCATCCGTAGACTTGGAATCCAGAGCCCCCGTCGGCTCATCCGCCAGGATGAGCTTCGGATGGGTAATAAGGGCCCGGGCCACCGCCGCCCGTTGCTTCTGACCTCCGGATACTTCATAAGGATACTTGCCCATCAGTCCTTCAATCCCCAGTTTCTGCACGATAGGCATCAGTTTCGCCCGCATTTCTCCATAATGCTTTCCGGCCAAAACCAGCGGAAGCATGATATTATCTTTTAATGTAAATGTATCCAGGAGATTAAAGTCCTGAAAAACAAACCCCAGATTCTCCCGCCGGAATTCGGCGATCTTCGTCTCACGGATTTTTGAAAGCTCGTTTCCATCCAGACAGACACTCCCGGAAGTCGGTCGATCTAATGCCGCCAAAATATTCAGCAGGGTTGTTTTTCCTGAACCGGATTCTCCCATAATCGCTACATATTCGCCTTTTTCCACACTGAAAGACACATCCGAAAGGGCCTGCACTTTATTGGCTCCAAATCGTGTCGTATAAATTTTTTTAATATTATTGACTTCCAAAATTGCCATTTGGAATCCCTCCTTATTCTCTTTTACGAATCTATTGTAGCAAAACAGGGAAATGTGCTGCCATCGCTTTGGCTTACATTTCCCCGGTCCAACCTTACATTTTTGAAATATTTCTATTCAACTTCCAGTACTTTTCTATTAAGATCAATACGTACCTCGGTTCCTTCATCTACCTTTGAGGTCACGCTGATCTCATGATTTAATCGGCCGCAGATCCTCCGACACAGATATAATCCGATACCACTGGCCTTCTTATCGCTCCGGCCGTTATATCCGGTAAAGCCCTTTTCAAAAATCCGCGGTAAATCCTCCGGTGCGATACCGATGCCCGTATCCCGGATACACAGTGTTTTCGGAGCCTCCAGGGTAATGCTGATTTCCCCGGAACGGGTATATTTCAGCGCATTGGACAATACCTGCTCAATAACGAATAAAAACCATTTTTCATCCGTCAGCACCTTGCAGGAAAGAGGTTCATAGACAAGCCGGATTTTTTTACGGATAAACTGGGAAGCATATTTCCGCACGGCCTGACGGAGAATGTCATCCAGATCATACTGTTTTAAAACGCAATCCGTAGCTCCGGCATCCAAACGCAAATATGTAAGCACCATCTCCACATACTGTTCGATCCGCTGTAATTCATCCAAAAGTTCCCGGTTGCTCTCGCTATCCTCGCCCTGCAGCTGGAGCCGCATGGCTGCAATCGGAGTTTTTATCTGATGAACCCAGATTGTATAGTACTCCATCATATCCGTATATTGATGGGTCATCTGATTCGTCATCTGCTGTTTTTCTTCATAAAGCGAACGAATAACCTCCTGATAATCCATTTCAATCCGCCCATCCGCTTCCGGAAAATGGCTGTCTGTGTATTTGATTTCTTCCACCATCGACTCAAGCTGCTTATGTTTCGCACAAAAACGATGATAATCCCATCCCCATATGATCACCGCGACAAAGAGTCCAATCACAGTCCCATAAAGGACCGAAACAACCGGAAGTTTCCATAGAGCAAAAATAATCCCAAAGATGACAGCAAACAGGAAATATACTCCAATCACTTTTCTATGAAGTTTTATATACTCTGCCAACATTTCCATTGTCCATCCCTCTTATCCGATCAAATATCCCATACCTTTTTTGGTCACAATAAATTCCATTAATCCAACCTGTTCCAGCTTCTTCCGAAGCCTTGCAATATTGACTGTCAAAGCATTTTCATCCACAAAGCTGTCTGTCTCCCAAAGCCGCTCCATCAATGTATCCCGGCTGACAACCTTTCCTTTGTTCTCCATGAGTGTCCTTAAAATACGATAATCATTTTTGGTCAATTCAATCCGCTCCCCATTATAGGTCAGACTGGCATCCGAAGTATTCAACATGGCGCCCCGGTGCTGTAAGATTGTCATCTGCCCGCCAAAATCATAGGTTCTCCGCAGTATAGCCTGAATTTTCGCCGTAAGTACATTCAAGTCAAAAGGTTTGGCGATAAAATCATCTCCCCCCATATTCATGGCCATGACAATGTTCATATTATCCGAAGCGGAAGAAATAAAAATAATCGGTATTTTGGAAAACTTTCGGATTTCCGCACACCAGTAATATCCATTATAAAAAGGTAGTGAAATATCCAACAACACCAGTTGGGGGGCAAATTCTGAAAACTCTTCCAGCACATTTCTGAAATTCTCCACACAACTCACTTCCAAATCCCACATCTCTATCTGTTTTTTCATTGCAGACGCAATGCCCATATCGTCTTCCACTATCAATATCCGATACATCCGCTACCTCCTGTCTGATTTTCATTTTTTTAGTTTCTCATGAGAGTAATCAACCTACCTATGTTACTTCCGACGGAACATTCTAATTCTTCAATATCCTCACAAAATTCTTTCTCATCCTCCACCGGAGATTTCACGAAGAGATAGAAAGCTCCCTCCGGTTTGATGCAGGAAAGGCCGGCTTTCTTAAGCCCCTCATAAAGTGTTTCCCTGTTTCTGTCATAGTAAGCGATATCGGCTTTCTCTTCCAAATATATTTTACGCAATTCATCCTCGGCATATCGCCTTTTTACAGTAACCTTAGGATTCTCCAACATTTTTTCTTTATCTAAAGTGAATACTTCATCAAAATGCAATAACAACCAAAACTCAAAGCATGGATTTGTAACGCAAAATTGAAATCCCATTTCTCTACATTTATCCAATACATATTTGTATTGGTTATTTTCAGGTGTTGATACAAAGCTATCTTTATCCCTATCCACAATTAAACATATTTGGTCGAAACCTTCCTCATAGGTTAAACCACCATCTTTAATGATTTCCGAGATATCTTCAACTATATTCACTATTTCATATTCTTCCTTCAATACCCCAATGAGTGTATTGCAGGCGCCTTCAATGTCTTCAACCACATCATCCAACGATTTCTTCAATTGTTCATCGCAAATCTGTTTCATTGTTTTCCATATATTACGTGCTAAAACTTTGCTCGTTGTAATGACTTTTGTTTCATAAAGGTAATCCATAATCCGATTCAATAAAGATTCATAAGATATTTCTTGTTCTTTGCTTTCTCGCAAATTTTCAATCACCCTGTCCAATATCTTCTTTGGGTTGCTCCAACCTTCTTCACTAAAGCTTCGGATGATAGGAATTAATTCAATCAAAGGATTTATTCCAATATCTTCACGTAAAGAGCGAATCGCATCAAAATAGATCACTTCAGTATCTGAGCCTTCATATACAAGAAAATATTTTTTTATGACCTCATCAGATTTTAACACTTTGGTACGTTCAGCAAATGTTCTTCTTTCTCTCATTCACTACACCTCTTCCTCAATAGGAAATACTGTACTGAACACAGGAACACCTCCGTATCTTCCCTCCAAATATGCCTTGTCTATTTTTTTATCAAAACGTGCATTATACTCTTCTAAAGAGTAAATATCACTTTCTCCTGATCTTCTTTTATTTACAAACCAAATCTCATCTCGACGTAACAAATCAAAATCCAATAATCGTGATTCATGAGTAGTTACAATTAATTGAAGATTTCTCTTTGCTGCTAACTGTAAAAATGTATCAACAAATTTATAAGTTAAACTTGGATGCAGACATCTGTCCAATTCATCTATTACATAAGTTTTTCCCTCACCGGAAAGTAAGACTTCTAATAAATCCAATATTCTTATTGTACCGTCTGACTCTTCAGATATATTAAATAAAACATTTTCTTTTCCATGTGAAAATTTAATCGTCTTGCACTCAACATTTTCATCTTTATCAACGTTCAAGATAAAGAAATCTCGTGCAGATCGCATTACGATCCCATACCCTTCTGATTTTTTATCGTTTTTCATCTCGGCAGTTTTTGCTTCAATATCTGAAAGCAAATTATCACGTATTCGTTTCGGAATATTTCCCAATACTTTCTCCGGCGAAACATCTACCATCTTAAATCCTGTAATACCTGTTCCAAACGCCGAAATAATTCTGCAAACTTCTTCCATATTTTCAGTTTTAGCCATGTACGAATAATCTGAAATAGGGCGATTTGGATAATTAATATCTAAATTTTCATTTATCCACACATATATATCTTGAAATATTGCAACATTACTATATTGTTGATATAAAGTCCTTTTATTTTTGTTCATTGTTGAAAGTAATAATATACTATCATCTTCTTGGATATCTTCTGCATATACTTCTAATTTATCAATCAAACCTTTTTCCTGTAATGTATCGCCGAATTCAAAAATTCCTCTATTAATATCTCTACTAAAAATCAACTTTTCTTTGTTATCACTGGTAAGCTCTATTAACCATTCTGAAACAAACTTGCTTTGATTTAAAATCACCTCAAATCCGTATGCATAATATTTCTCACCCAACATAATTTCCAATTCAAAGTAACTTTCTTTTTCTTTATTCGCATCATCTATTTTACAATACATATCTGTGTGTCCTTTTGGCAACCCATATAAAACGATATGTCTCATATAATCCAATGCTTTCACCAAATTTGATTTTCCAGCTGCATTCGCACCATAAACTGCTGCAAATTTTAACAATTTTATTTTTTCATTATCATACACATGTGCTTTCTTATTTCTAACTTTCCCTGCAATCATAGAAAACTCTTCCGATTTACCATCTTCCCTTTCAGAAAATGATAAGAAATTTTTTACATTAAATCTAATTAACATTCCAGCACCCCCGCTCTTTCATTTAATTTTAAGTGATTTTTTCACTTTAGTCAATACATTATATTCACTGAATTTTATAATATTTCATTTTCGAGTGATTTTTTCACTTTTAATACACCATATAAAAACACTCGACATATATACTACATCGAGTGTTTTTTATCCCATTACAATTTCCTTTATCTCTTTAAAACATTCAAGCCGGAAGTGGTGCTATAAGAGAATCTGTAATGACTTTGTTTCCATTTTTTCTCTAAACGCATTGCCGCGGCAATAGGTCTGGATAACATCATAATCCCTGTTCAGCACCACCAGATCTGCATCATATCCGGCGCAGATTCTGCCTTTCCGGTCGTCTACTCCCAAACATCGCGCCGGATTCAATGTACAGGCATTGATTGCCGTATCCACAGGAACGCCTGCTTCCTCAATGAGAATCCGAAGCCCCCGGTTCATCTGCAGTGTACTTCCCGCAATGGTATCCGTTCCTTTGAGTCTTGCCAGACCATCTTCGCCGATTTCAATATCATGACCGCCAAGCTGGTAATCTCCTCCCGGCGGGCAATGTTTTGCCCGCAAGGAATCCGTGATCAGAATTCCCCGTTCCCGTCCTTTCGTCTGAAAGAATATATTCAAAGCTCCAACATGGGAATGGTGTCCGTCACCGATAATCTCTCCGTAAATATCCCGGATACGGAAGGCGGCGCCAACCAATCCCGGGTTTCGGTGGTGCAGTGGCGTCATTCCATTATAAACATGGGTCATAGATGTTGCGCCATTAGCCACTCCCATTAAAGCTTCCTCGTAAGTTGCCGAGGAATGGCCCATGCTGACAACAACGCCGTGAGACGCACAATAACGAATCAATTCAAAATCTTCATCGTGCTCCGGGCTGACCGTAATATACTTAATCCATCCTTTGGCAGCCGCCTGGTACATTTTAAACTGCTCCACCACAGGCTTCGCAATCGCTTCCGGCGGTTGAGCGCCTTTATACTCCATGTCCAGATAAGGCCCCTCAAAATGAATACCGAGAATTTCAGCGCCCTTATATCCTTCTTCAATAACATTAGCTACATTGGCTACAGCCTTCGTAAGAACATCCGGCATTTGCGTCACCGTTGTCGGCAGGATGGCCGTTACCCCCTCTTCCGGAATCCGCTCCATCCAATCCCGGAGTCCGGACGGTTCACCATCATTTGTATCAAAGCCATAGGCACCGTGGGTATGAATATCTATAAAGCCCGGAAGTATAGCCAGATTTTCATAATCCACATCCACAGGTTTTGTTCCCCAGGTATAAATTCTTTCAATCTTACCTTCTGAAATTTCTATCTGAGCCGGCAGAAACTGGCCGCCAATCCAGACTCTTTTGCTCTGAATCATCATTAACATCCCTCGTTTTCCATATCGGCGCCTTCCCAGAGGCGGTGCCCATCCAGGCAGATATCTCCCTGCACTGCCCAGATTTTCAGATTTTTAAATTTCAATTTTATACAGCCGCTTGTTCCGGCAAGACTTTCCAATCCCTGCGTCCACTCGATTCGTTTCCATCCGCCCTCCAGTTCCGATACTCTGCTCTCCTTATAGGAAAAGCCTGAAATCGGCGCTTCTGTCCACACTCGGTGAACCTGGGCTTCCAGATAAATCGGCATAGAAGGTTCGACTGCTTCTGCCAGAATTTCCAAAGATGGTCCCTGAAATTTTAATTTACAGGAAGTCAACAGACTGTTTTCCTCCTCGCGTTTAGGCGCCATCGATGCAAAACGATCGGCTTTCCACCGGGCCCTTGCCAGTGATGACTCACGAAAATTCGTATGTCGTCCATTGCCTCCCATATAATAAAGCCACAAACTGCCATCCGGCCCCTCGACCGGCTGTGACGCATAAATACAGCCACAATCAAAATCTCCCGTCGGATAAACTCCCGCTCCCCTCGGGATGACTGCCTGTCCCGGCGCCACAAAGTCAAAATGATCCGGAGACACGGCCCAGGCCAGTTCACAGTCTACCGTATCAAAATCCGCATCCGTCCGATCCCCTTCGTGGATGATAGAGGCCAGTCCGAGATAAAGATTGTTCCAAAAAAATACAGGCATGGAATAAATCTGATTTTCAAATCCACGCCCCCGAAGTGTCTCTTTCGGCTCACTCCAGTGGATAAAATCGTTACTCCGGCTCAAAGTCGTCATGCGGATACCGTCTTTCCATACTCTGGATAACAGCATATAGCACCCTTCCTCTTCATTCCAAAAAGGAAGATTATGACTGTCTGCCGGCGGATTATGTTCCGGCCATGGAATCAGATCAGACCAGTTAACGCCATCCGGCGAAAAGGCCACGGCCATATAAGCTCCATGCCCCGGAATATCCACTTTTGTGACCATTTTGTATCTTGCGGCAGAATCAGAGCCATGGTGATCCACCATGACTCCGGTTCCGTGTGCAAATAAAAAGAGAATATTATTTTCTTTACTACCGCGCCATTCTACCCGGCCTAAAGCCGGCTTCTCCCAATGAATACCGTCTCTGCTTTCTGCATAAGCCAGAGAAGTGACCCGGTCCATTCTCGGAAGATAGTCTCTGGATGTCCGTTCTGCGAGAGTTGTCCCTTCCGTATCCAGATCGTCTGTAAACAATGTATAATAACAACGGAAAATCTGTGCCTGTTCATCATAAATAACGTTCGGATAGCCATTATCGATGCGTATCTCCCATGGTTGATCCTGTATAAACAGCGGATTATTTGCCTGATCCTTTTCCGGCGGCGTTATCCGAAGTGTGACATTTTCCATTGCCTGCGGATTCAGAAACCTTCGGTCAAGCATTAGATACTTTGCCAAAGAATCATCTCCATTTCCCGACACAGGCTTAGCAGTAAGCCTTGATTGCCTCGTCAATCATTGCAGCACATTTCTTTACCTGTTCCATATCCTCAGGAATCAGTTCAGGCAGAGGTTTACGAACCCCACCGATATCCAGACCTTCACGGATTCTTAAAATCTCTTTCATAACCGCATAGAGATTTCCATGACATTCACACATCGCATAAATGACAGCGTCTGCCGCATACTGAATCTTCTGAGCCTCTGCAAGATTTCCGGCTTCAACGAATTCTTTGATCTTTAAATAAAGTTCCGGCATTACCGCATAAGTTCCGCCGATACCGCCATCGGCGCCCATAGCCAGACCGGAGACAAGCTGTTCATCCGGACCGTTGAATACCACAAATCCTTCGCCGCCTTCCATCTTGAACATCTGAATGTCCTGAACAGGCATGGAACTGTTCTTTACAGCAGCCACCTGCGGATTTTTACGCATCTCTTTAAATAATGACATTGTCAATGCGACTCCGGCTAACTGAGGAATATTATAGATCACAAAGTCTGTATTCGGTGCGGCTGAGGAAATATCATTCCAATACTGGGCAATGGCATGCTCCGGTAAGTGGAAATAAATCGGAGGAATGGCAGCAATGGCATCTACACCAAGGCTTTCCGCATGTGCCGCCAGTTCCATACTGTCTGCCGTATTATTGCAGGCAACATGAGCGATCACTGTCAGTTTTCCTTCAGCTGCTTTCATCACATGCTCCAGAACCAATTTACGTTCCTCAACACTCTGGTAGATACATTCGCCGGAAGAACCGCCGACATAAACACCTTTAACACCTTTTTTGATCATATACTTTGTAAGCGCTTCCACCCGCTCCGGGCTGACAGCTCCCTGATCATCATAACATGCATAAAATGCCGGGATAATTCCCTGATACTTCGAAATATTTTTCATAATTCTCGCTTTCCTTTCAATTCTGTCTTAATTATTTCATCTGTACTTTTACTACTGCCTTCTCGACACGTTCCGGACCGTCTACGGCAATCTTAACCTTATGCGCGTCCTCTGGAAGGACGATCAGCACCTTCCCCGGAGTCATATAAAGCCGATTCTCCACCGGACCGTCGCAGTCCACCGAATCTGTCACTTTATCTATGGCAGTGACGTTCATCTTCTCCATGTCCGTCACACCGACCCACTCCTGTCCGGATAATACCAGATGTATATCCGCATAAAATTCATGGGCCTCAAAAGCAGCCGCTTCCTCAGCCATCGTCTCGTAACCAAAACGATTAATAAACACATTCTCGCCGTCCACATCATTCCTTCCGGCTTTAAGCTCGGTGAGCGCATGACTCTTTAAAAAATCAATAGCCGTATCCAGATGTGGTGCCATTCCGCGATAATGCTCCAAATTGTTCATGTCCGTATAAATCATTCGCTGTCTCCACTTTCTTTTCCATCATATAAGTGGCATGCCACCATATGGCCCTCTTTTCCATGATACCGGAGCGCCGGGTCCTGTTCTTTGCATATATCCATGCAATGTGAACATCTGTTACGAAATGCGCAGCCGCTCGGTTTATGGATCGGGCTTGGAACTTCACCTTCAAGAATCTGACGCTGTTTTTTATTATGTATATCCGCTACAGGAATTGCTGAAAGCAATGCTTTTGTATACGGATGAAACGGTTCTTCGTAAAGCGCTCTGGAATCGGCAACCTCCACGATCTTTCCAAGGTACATGACCATGATACGGTCGGACATATACTGAACAACCGAAAGGTCATGGGCAATGAAAAGGTAAGTCAGATTCAGTTCCTGCTGAATCTCTTTCATCAGGTTCAACACCTGAGCCTGAATAGATACATCCAGTGCAGATACCGGTTCGTCACAGATCAGCACTTCCGGCATAACCTCCAACGCTCTGGCAATACAAAGACGCTGACGCTGTCCACCGGAAAATTCATGCGGATAACGCAACAGATAATCCGGCTGGATATTTACCATTTTTAATACTCTCTGCATCATCTTTTCCCGTTCTTCCTGAGAATTAATGCCGTGAGTTTTTAACGGTTCTTCAAAGGAAGAATAGATTTTCTTCTGAGGGTTTAACGCAGAATACGGGTCCTGGAAAACCATCTGAACCTTTTTACGAAATTCAAACATTTCCTCTTTATTAAATTGGGTAATATCTTTATATTCACCGTCATAGTTAAACATAACCTGTCCGCCTGTCGGTTTTTCAAGCATCATAACCGTTTTGCCAAAGGTTGATTTACCACAGCCGGATTCGCCAACGATTCCCAAAGTTTCACCCTTATAAACATCCAGACTGACGTCATCCACCGCTTTAACGTGGCCGACTACTTTTTTCATAAAACCTTTTGTAATCGGAAACCATGTCTGCAAATTCCGGATCTTAAAGATAATTTCTTTATTTTCTGTACTCATATCAGTCCACCTCCGGATAAGAATCAAATTTCAGGCAACGTACCCGGTGTCCCGGGGCAATTTCAAACATTGGTATCGTTTTTTCACGGCACCGATCCATACATTCGGAACAACGGTCTGCAAATTCACAGCCGCCTTTCAAATCGGCCGGGTTCGGTGTAGCTCCAGGAATTGTCTCCAGCTTCTGTCCGTCAGCCAGACCGAGTACAGGAACGCTTCGAAGCAATGCCCGTGTATATGGATGACTTGTGCGGTCAAAAAGATCTTCCAGACTTCCGAACTCAACCACACGGCCCATATACATAACGCAGACTTCATCAGCCATTTCGGCCACCAGCCCCATATTATGGGTGATCAGAATAATCGACTTGCCTTCCTTCAACTGAAGTTCTTTTAACAAGTCCATGATCTGGGCCTGAATCGTCACATCCAGCGCCGTTGTCGGCTCATCACAGATGATCAGCTCCGGATTACAGATCATAGCGATGGCGATGACCACCCGCTGTTTCATACCGCCGGAAAACTGATGCGGATAACAATCGATACGCTCTTCCGGATCCGGAATACCAAGTTTCCTGAACATCTCAAGAACCAGTTTGCGGGCCTCATCCTTTTTCATGCCCTTATTATGCTGAAGCAATCCCTCAGCCACCTGATCGCCAACCTTATATACCGGATTCAAACTGGACATTGGATCCTGGAATACCATAGACATATCCGGTCCGCGCAATGCACGCATCTCAGGACCGTTCGGTTCCTTGATACTTTCCAGATGATATTCGGTGACTTTCCCATCCCGAAGTGCATTATACTGGATATTTTCCGCTTTGACAATGGCATTCTTTCCGGTAAACCGCATAATAGAATTCATGGTAACACTCTTACCGCAGCCGGATTCTCCAACAACAGCTAATGTTTTTCCACGGCGCACCTGGAAAGATACGTCTTTAACAATCTTAATTTCTTTTCTATCAGAGATAAATGTAGTATTTAATTTCTCAACATTTAAAATAATTTCTTTATTATCCATGAGGCCCCTCCTTACTGCTGTTTAGCATCCAGCACATCACGCAGACCGTCGCCGAAGAAGTTGATTGCCAGGACAAAAAGACTGATGGCAAGACCCGGGAATACCCAAATCCACCACTGGTTAGTAACAACGGATACGGATTTCGCCGCATTTAAAATATTTCCCCAGGTCGGTGTACTGTCAGCGACGCCAAGACCGATAAAGGAAAGCGCTGCTTCCTGAAGAATGAAAAAGGCTACGTTTGTCGTTGTGGAAACGATGATCGGACTCATAACATTCGGAAGAATCTGCTTAAACATAATATTGCTCTTCTTCATACCAAAGGCTTCACATACTTTAACGTAAGTCTCATTTTTCAAGCTCATAAATTCGTTGCGGACCATACGGAAAGTCGTCATCCATCCGGTAAATACGAAGATAAACAACAGATTGCCAAGGCCTCGTTTATTTACGATAGCCACAAGCATCATAACAAGTACCAGCTGTGGGAATGCCTGGAATATTTCGGAGATACGAATAAGGACCATATCGACTTTTCCACCGAAATAACCGGCCAGAGCGCCCAAGATGGCGCCGATCACGGAACTCATGATCGCACAGAAAGCACCGATCAGGATAGAATAACATCCGCCGACAAGGACACGAGCGAACAAGTCGCGTCCAATAGTGTCCGTCCCAAAAAAATGTCCATTTCCCGGCGCCTGTTTCATATCAGTTATGACCGGTGTGCCATAATCCACACCAACGATCATGCCGATCACACAGGCGATCGTAATAACCACAATAATAACCAAACCAAGAACGGCCAGCTTATTATTCATAAACTTTCGTACATTTCGTTTAAATAAAGAAGAAGATGCACTTTTATTCGAATCTTTAATACTCGTTGTTTCACCCATAACTTCTTCCTCCTTCTTTATTCACCAAGACGTACACGCGGATCTAACAATGCGTTGAATACATCGACCATGAATGAACAGATCAACATGGTAGCCGCAATAATTAACGTTGTTACAAGAACGACCGGATAATCTCCGGATACAATCGCATTTGTCATCGTGAGACCGATTCCAGGATAAGAGAATACAGTCTCAATAACAACGGAGCCGCCGATCAATGCCGGAATACGGAACACCAGAATGACGAGAACCGGTTTCATGGCATTTCTGAATCCATGTTTTAAATAAACCTTCCACTCCGGAATGCCTTTCGAGCGTGCCGTTTTAATATAATCACTGTTCAACACATCCAGCATGGTATTTCGGGCATAACGCATCAATACGGCTACCATACCAATAGTCAATGTAAGGACCGGAAGAAACAGATGGAAAAAGGCATCTGCAAAAGCGCTTGTTGCATCCGGACTGACACGGTTGCTGGCCGGAAACCAGCCAAGCTTGATTGAAAAAACCTGAATCAGTATAATACCAACAAGGAACTGAGGAACGGCCTGTCCAAGAACAGCAAGAACACGTCCTACATAATCAATGATACCATTCTGACGTACAGCAGAAATGATACCAATGCCAATACCAATGATAGTAGAAAAAAGAAGTGAATATCCAGCCAGTTCAAAGGTATACGGAAGTCTTACTGCAATAACAGAAGCGATGGATGAACCGTCAAAGGAATATCCAAGGTCACCGTGGAGAATATTTCCCAACCAGCGGAAATATTGAACGATCAACGGGTCATTTAATCCAAGGGATTCTCTCAGAGCCTCTACATTTTCTTTATTTGAAGAAAGCATTTCCGGGCTGACCATAAAGTTGATCGGGTCGATACCTGTCAGCTGCAGACCATAATACACAATAAAACTGATAATCAAAAGCATCGGAATCATCATGAGCAGCTTTTTAATGATGAATTTTAACATTCTATCACCCCATTCTTAAGGAAACATCAAACAAAAGACTCTCAACCTCCAAAAATCAAGGGGAGACCTTCGAAAAATTCTCTCCCGTCTCCCCCTTTAATCACTGAATCAATGTTTGATTTCTAAACAACTATCTTACTGAGCCATTTCCCAGTTAGCGAAATCCAGATCGCACATATACAGTGGATTACAGAATGTTACGCCTTCCGGAATGACAACTTTGTCACTTGTGAATACATATGTACCAACAGTGAATACCGGAACTTTATAAACAACTTCCTGTTCTTTTTCCTGAAGAGCTTTCAGAGCTTCGTTTCTTGCTGCGGAGTCTGTAGCTTTAAACAGATTGTTGACCAGTTCGTCAAATTCGTCTGTTCCGCCGAATACGTTAGCGAACAGAGCATCTGAACTCTGATATTCGGTATACCACTCATCGATAGAGAATGCACTCTTACCTTTGAAACCAATATCGTAGTTACGTGTTGTAAACAGATCTGTTGTACCGTCGTTGGACAATGTAGCTTCAACTGTCAGACCTGTCTGTTCAAGATAATGAACAACTGTCTGGATCAGGTCAATCGATGTCTGATCGTTGTTGTAGTAACAGATCTTCAATGTACGGCTCATATCATAGCCGGCTGCAACGAGGTCTGCTTTTGCTTTTTCAGCATCGAAAGTATATTCAAAGCCATTATAAGCTTCATTGCTGTTTGGAACACCACTGTTCAGAACAGTTGCTGTTGGGTAAAGTGTTGCCAGAGTTGCACGGTCAATAGCTTCGATCAAAGCTTTACGAACTTCTACATTCTGCATAGCTTCGTTTTCGTTGCCGTCGGCGCCCTTCATGTTGAACAGGAAGTATTTATAGAATAATACATCAACTTCGTGTTCTGTGTAGTTCGGCATAGCTTCAAGTGCTTCCACAAGGTCTGCTGCATTACCAAATACATAGTCAGCCTGTCCAGCCTGTGCTGCTGTAATGTAATCCTGTACAAAATAGCAGATAATAGACTGAATCTTTGGTGCTGTACCTTCATAGTTTTCATTTACTTTCAATGTAAAATAGTTACCAACATTCAATTCATCCAGTGTATACATGCCGGAGCAAACCGGATTTGTCCAGAACGCATCCGATTCCAGAGTCAGAGGATCTGTGTTTTCAAGACTATGTTTCGGTAAGATTGCAAACTGAGCAAGTACGTCTTTCATTGATGCATATGGCTCCGTCAGAGTCATTGTGATCGTACTGCCATCAACAGCCATATTGTCAATCTTTTTGAAAGCAGATGTATAAATGGAGTTACATGTTGCTGCTTTTAATGCTGTTTCAATAGACCACTGAACATCTTCTACTGTCAGGGCTTCTCCATCAGACCATTTGAGGCCTTCTTTCATCTTAATGGTGTATACAAGACCATCTTCACTGACTTCTACAGATTCGGCCAGATCCGGCTCTGGATTTGTCAGATCACTGTCTGCGATAAGCAGGGCGCGGAACATCAGATTGGTTGCCATGATGCGGTTATACCATGGGGTTGGAATCTTGTCATCTGTTGTAGAACCATCACCTGTCGTTACAGACAATTTTAAAGTTCCGCCGTCAACGTTTGCTGCTTCTGCAGTACTCTCTGCCGTTGTTTCGCCGGACTTTGCTGCTGTTGTCTCTTTATTACCGGAACCACATCCTACTAAAGAAGCGACAACCAGCGTTGTTGCCAATAAGGCGGCCAACATTTTTTTCATAGTAACATCCTCCTTTTTGCACAAGCATTTTCAATGCTTATCGTTATATCTATCATACTATTCCTGAAAATAATTTTCAATATCTCATTTACATGAAAATTGCTTGTTTTTTTGTGCAAAATGCACAATATGATTTTGCTTTTTCCTTTCCCAATTAAGCAAAAAGAATACCATTTGTGTCGGATTTTAAAATTATATTCATTAAAATGTAAATTTTTGTCATCAATTTTGAAAAGTTTTTGAAACTTTCCTTGCGTTAGAAATCAAATTGTATTATAATGTAATAGATTTTGAATATATACAAGGAGGCGGTTTTTTTGGCTGAAAATATACTGGATTCGATTACAAAGCAATATAACTCGTTGACCCGTTCCGGGAAAAAGCTGGCAGACTACATTTTTGCCAATACAGCCAGCACACAATATATGTCGATCACCTCCCTGGCGGAAAGCTGCGGTGTATCTGAAGCCACAATTACCCGTTTTTGCCGCGGGCTTGGTCTTTCCGGATATAATGACTTTAAACTGGCTCTGGCCAAATGCGAACGCATCAGCAACCTGGGAGACCCATCGGATATACCTCAGACGATCAATGCTGAAGACGACTTTGACACCATGTGTCATAAGCTGCACGCTTCCAATATTGTCTCTTTAAATGAAACATTGGAACATTTGAATGAAAAAACACTGAATCAAGCTATTGATCTGTTATCTGCTGCCCGCCACGTATACTGCTTCGGTCAGGGAGGCAGTATGGTCATGGCAATGGAAGCATGGGCGCGCTTTTCCACAACTACTTCAAATTTTATCCACATTGAAGATTCTCATATGCAGACGATAGCTGCTGCTCTGGCTTCTCCACAGGATGTGATCCTCTTTTTCTCTTACTCAGGTTCCACAAAGGATATGGAAGAGGTTTTAGAGCTGGCCGAAGAACAGAAAACACCGATCATCCTGGTGACTCACTTTCCAAAATCACGGGCCGCCGAGATTGCCGATGTTGTTCTTCAGTGTGGTTACAGCGAAAGTCCGCTTCAATCCGGATCGATTGCCGCTAAAGTCG
>OGYI01001569.1_pt1 | contig 21543 bp, 27 predicted proteins | sample 1576521 | NCBI WGS metagenome assembly OGYI01 (sample SAMEA3541484, study PRJEB24748) | human gut metagenome | biome: human gut; feature: human-associated habitat; material: faeces | place: China | collected 2012
AAGCAGCAAAAAATTTAAACAAAAAATCTTTATTGTGAGTATACAAACATTTTTGTTAAATTCTTTATCTTTAGTTAATGTATTAATAATACAAAGATATCCAACAATAATAAGACTAACTATCCCTACTGCTATCAAATATTGAATAGAAATATTTGGAAATGTTTCGTGTTTAATGTTACTTCTCACATTATAATAGTAAGCTGAATTTTCCTGATTATATAAGTCTATTTCCTGATAATTTTCCCCATCCTGAATACCAATCAAGCCACAATATTCATTACTGGCAAACGTCAATACAATATTCTCGGCTGCTTCCAGATGTAACGGAAGAATTGCTTCCTTCCCCCTTTCTAATCCTTCATAAATAATATCATCATAAACCGAATCATAAACAAAGTTCTCTGGAAGCGGAATTGATGACAAATTAATCTCCGTCCCATCACTGCTAATACTTACCAAGCGTACCGATGCAGCAGATGAAAGTTCATTTTTGTTACCATAGGAATAAATAACTATTTCGCTACTTTTGTTAACATTAAAAGTTTCATAACTTAACAGTAAAAAAAAAGCATTGACCAAGAGTGCCACAATCAACAGATTTTTTCTTGCTTTTTCATACAGCAACTTCATAAAATTTCATACCCCTATTCTTTTTCGATTCAAATACAACACAAGACTATAATATAACATTAAAAACAGAATAAACGATGATATATAGGCATAACTTCTCCAAAATAATGTTGTTCTAGTCGGAACATCTATTATATATCTTCTGCTACCGTTTTCTTTCTCATATAAATCTATCTTTTCATTCTTCTCATCATCTGTAATTTCTACAATACCGGAATATTCGCTTGTCTGAAATTCAATTTCAATTTTTCTTGCTTGCTCACAGGAGAATTGAATTGCCGAAGAGTATTCTGACGGAGTAGCAATTAAATAATTAATACTTGGATCATACTTCCATACTGAATCATGCCAAATCGTGTCCAGATTTACCTTTTCGCCATCAATTGAAATACCCCCCATCCAGATTTCACTACCTTTTGAATTCTCGTTTTTTTCTCCAGTAGCCTCAATTCTAACTGTTGTTTTATCTCTAGGGAAATTAATCTCCGTCGCATCCAAAAACAAAAAAGCCGTTGTACCTGCTAATATAGCGCAAAAAATGTATTGCATTTTTTTTACTTTAATACGCTCATTTGCTTTTTTTAGAAAGTAAAGCAGCAGAATCTGCATAAATTCAAAATATAATAAAACAAAAAGGAACTGCCATTTTCCTTTTAAATATGTATTTACTGCGAAAAAAATCGCACCGTATACAGATACTATCAAGGTTCCTAAATAACATAATATTTTTTTTATACTTCTCATACATTTCCTCATTCCGCATACACAAAAGTCATAAAATTCCGGACAACAACTCTTGAATTTCGTTATTCTTTTTAGAATAATCAAATAAACAATGTTTTTCCAACTTCATCATCAGTATTACTTTCAAATATTGATCATCTGTAATTAAGTAACCATTATCATAATCTTTTATCTGTTCTGGAATCCCGCCTATTTTAGGCGCTATAATACCAATTCCCAAAACCATTGCTTCATCGATTGTAACCGGGGTTCCCTCATATTTTGACAATAATACCAAGGCCGCACATTCTTTCATAATTGGATACGGATTATCTAGATGGCCTAAAAATATTACACAATCTTCCAATTTATACTCATTCCGCAAGCGTTCCAGCATGCTTCTGTCTGGTCCATCACCAATTACATACCACTTAAAATTAATTTTACCCTTTAATTCTTTTGCCAGGTGTAACAATTTTGTAATCCGTTTCTCTTTATCGAGCCTTGCTACCGTAACTAAGTTTAGACAGTCACTGTCAACTTTTATTGGACACGCCAACGCAGCCTGAGCCAGAATGTTGTCTCCATCTATCATATTAGGCACTACTGCTACTTTATCTAAAACCTCCGAAAGTCTCTCAATCATCCCCTGTTTACAATACTCAGATAATACTACTATTACATCAAATTTGAAATACAGTTTTTTATCATACCTTGTTACCGCCTTCGTCCATTCTGAAAATTCGCACCACCTGGCATAGTCCGTGTGGATCCATTGAATCTTTTTGGGCGACTTTAACTCGGCCACTAATGACCGTAATTTAGAAGCTTCACTCACGACAACTATATCATCAAACTTCTCCATTAGAGGTCGTAAAGATTCTTCTATTAAATAATTAAAATATCTTTCTCCTTTTCCAATTCTAAGAGCGAATGCATAACAAATTCGCTGTATCTTCTCCTTTAAAGAATACCGTTCGCTCCGCATGACATTTTGGAATGACTCTGCATACAACTCTGTTTTTGGCCAGACATCATCGCCCAACACATGGGATTCATCCAAAAAGTCTATAGACGCTTTAGGTCTTGTCAAAGACAACATATAAATGTCATATTCTCTTTGCAGCTGCTGCATTTGAAAAAGGGTCACTTTTTGTGCCCCACTTTTATAATTAATATCATCTATAAGATACAGTATTTTTTTCATTCTGACTCACTCACTAAGTTCTCAAACTCTTTTATACCTACTGTATTATACTTCTCTAATTCCAAATTACTTCTAATTGTCTGCTGTAGCTGTCTGTCTTTCAAAAAAAGCTCAATATCGTCTGCAATACTCTGCGATGAAAAGTCAACTAAAATTCCAGTTTTTCTATCTAATATTTGTTCCAAAGCCCCGGAAGTTTTAGTCGCAATAACCGGCGTGCCTAAAATTTTAGCTTCTGAAATTACCAGTGACCAAGATTCATGATCTGACAGAACCATTACCGCACGCGCTCTTTTCATATATCGATATGGATTTTCATCCGCTCCACAAAGGATAAAATCTTCTTCCAGTTGATAACCCTTTATTTTTTCCTGTACTTCCCGATAGACCTTTTCATTAACAGTCGAACCAATGCATAGCCACTTAGCAGAAATTCCCTTTTCCTTTAACAAATGCATAACATCGACTTGTCTCGGATAGTTCTTCTCCTCTCTTAAATTTCCCACACTGAGAAGATAGGGAGTATCCTCATACCTTTTATCAATCTGTTTTGCTGCTTTTTCCAGGATACCCTTAACATTTAAAAAATTATGAATGATAGCTGTTTTGTTTTCTATTCGAGGCCAGCATTTGATAGCCCCCTGCCTCGATTTCTTGGACACAAATATATACTTTGAAATTTTATCATCATACTTAAACAATTCTTCCTTGTTAACAAAATCAGCTTTATCCAGGTCAATATGAACCCATACGTACTTTTTCTTTGCCTCTACTTTGTCGGCAACAAACTCTGGCGAAAGCCATTCCCCAAAAGAAAAGGCAACATCATATGTTTTCCCTTTAATAGCCTGCATTGCAGACAAACCATATGTTTCTGCATGAAATATTCTTCGATAGATTTTTTTTACAATTTGCTCCGCAAACTGTCTCTTCTTACTCTCTTTGACCACATCGTAAATATGAATCCATGCAGGTACCAGTTCAATTAGAGATGTCGCATCCTGATATTCCAATTGATTTAAAATAAGGAAATCTACATCATATCTCATTGGATCTAATGTATAAAATAGATTTAAAAGGGAAGTCTCTGCTCCTCCTTTATAAAACTGAGTTATTACAAACAATAGCCGCTTTTTCATCAAATACTCCTCTTAAATATTGGAATAAGCAGAACATACTTCCTCAGCATTTCCAAACATTACCGTTTGTCCATGATCCAGCCACAGAACCTTATTACACATTTTTCTTACCTGCTCAATAGAATGCGAAACGAATAAAACCGTTGTACCCGCCCCGATGATTTCCTTTGTTCGGGCAAGGCTTTTTTCCTGAAATTTAAAGTCCCCAACCGCCAGCACCTCATCCAATATTAAGATATCCGGAATATTCATAGTCGCAATTGCAAAACCTAGTCTTGCCTTCATTCCTGATGAAAAGTTCTTTAATGCAGTATTTGTAAAGCCCTCTAATTCTGCGAAATGAATAATGTCTTCATATCGCGACATCATGTAGCTTTTTGAATAACCTAAAATGGAGCCGTTCAGCAAAATATTCTCTTCAGCAGATAAATCCTCATCAAAGCCTGCCCCAAGTTCAATCAGAGGCGCTATACTTCCAACTGTAGTAACCCGTCCCTTAGTTGGTTTTAAAACACCTGCAATTACTTTCAGCAATGTACTTTTTCCCGAACCATTCAGACCCACTATGCCTAATGAATCTCCTTTTTCCAATTCGAAGGAAACATCTCGCAACGCCCAGAATTCGTGAAACATTAATTCGTGCTTCAACATCTTTATAATGTATTCTTTTATATTATCTACTTTTTCTTGGCTCATATTAAACATCATTGAAACATTTTCAACTTTTACCGCAATATCTCCCATATCAGTCCTCTTTAAATATATAAGATAAAATTATCCTGCTTTTTGTAAAATACGCATATTCCAATTACCAACATAATAATCCCCATCAAGAGACATATTAAGTTTTCTCTTATACTCGGAAAAGTTCCATATAGAATTAAATTTCTCATATAATCAATATAATGATACAAGGGATTTAATTGCATTGCATTTTTAGCAAATTCCGGCAAAATATCAATGGGATAGAACACCGGCGTAAAATAGTTCCACGCCACAAGAACTACCGAGTAAAAATATGCCACATCTCTGAAATATACAGTTACCGCTGATAAAAGCAATCCTAAACCCAGAGAAAATAGAAAAGAATAAAAAATAGGTATTGGGAGCAAAAGTAGTGTAGGTAAAAATGGTACTCTCAAAATAATCATTACCAAAAACATGGCAATTAACGAAAATATCAGATTTACCAATGCTGAACCTGCTTTAGAAAATGGGAACAAATACTTGGGTATATACACCTTCTTCAGTAACGGAGCATTTCCAATAATTGCATAAGTACAATTATTCGTTATTTCCGAATTCAATGTAAAAATCAAATTTCCCGATAAAAAATAAATCGGGAAATTTTCTATTGTAGAACGGAACAACGTGGAAAAGACAATTGTCATTACAATCATCATTAATAGTGGATTTAATACTGTCCACAACATTCCCAGAAAAGATTTCCTATATCTAACTTTAATATCCCGAGATACAAGATTAAACAACAAATCTTTATATTGCCAAAACACATCAAGCCTAATTTTCAATTGTTTAAAAAAATCAATGGTTTTATTCATTCTAGTTATCTGTCCTTACTTTGATAAACTTTTTTTAATTTTTCCATATACGTTTCTAACGAGAGCGTCAAATCCACTTCTTCTCTTTTTTCTATTTCTTCGCATAACTCCGCTCTACATAAAATTTGTTTTATTTTATCAACAAATTCCGTATCCGTATCACAAATATCCGCCGTTCCTGTTCCTAAGACCTCTTCCGCACCTGCAGTTCTGCTGCTTACAACAGGGACTCCCAAAATTTTCGCTTCCACCAGAACCAGCCCAAATCCTTCCCATTTGGATGTCATACATAAAACTTTTGAACGTTTAATATAGGGGTATGGGTTGTTCCGAAATCCCTTTAGTTCAATATTATCCTCAAGTCCCAGTTGCTCAATAGATTCCAAACACGCTTCTTCCAGTTCTCCGTTTCCTAATATCCATGCCTTAACTTCATGGAATCCCTCTTTTTTCAATTTACCTACTATACGAATAAATCTCAAAGGGTCTTTCTGCTCTACCAAGCGTCCCACAAATATTACATCGCAAACGCCATCTTCTTCTAATGGTTTTTCTGCTAAATGCTGTATTTTTGCTATATCAATCGGATTTCCCATCACAGTCATTTTATTGCGAAACTGCTTTTCAAAAACCATATTAGAAAAGCTTCTTCCCGAAACAGCTAAAATCCGCTCAATCCGTTTGTCGCACATTCTATATGTGATTGTCCTCAAATTCCATTTTCTAGTCCACGGCGGATCATAATGCAAATGCGAAATCAACCGGAATCTCCCAGGAACCGCCGCGCACAGCACCGTCGCTGAAAAGTCGTGAGCGTGTACGATATCTGGCTGGTATTCGTTCAGTGCCTGGCTCAAATACTTTCTGTCGAAACGCTCCAGGAGCTTGAATGGTACCTGTTCTTCTTCCAGCTTTTCCCGGATTGGACCTTCTGTGGCAATGTAAAGAAACTCAAACTCCTCCCGGAGTCCTTTCATGATCGTCAGTACCACATTTTCCGCTCCCGAGTAAATTGAAGATTTTAAGACATGCGCGATTTTTAATTTTTCTCCCACATTCATCGCCTCAGTTTCCTTGTTCACTCTGTTCCTCGGAAGGCATATCCGGGTCGGGCATAACGCCTTCTGTGCTTTCTTTTAAAAACATGATCTTAGGGGTCATCAGTATCAGTTTCAAATCCAGCATAATGGAATATTTCCGAATGTACATCAAATCCAGCTTCAGCTTATCGTAAGCCGTTGTATTATACTTGCCGTACACCTGGGCGTACCCGGTCAGTCCCGCCTTCACTTTCAGCCGGTAAGAGAATTCCGGGATCTTCTTCTCAATCTCCGCTGCCAGCTGAGGGCGCTCCGGCCGGGGCCCTACCAGGGACATATCGCCTTTCAGGATATTCAATATCTGCGGCAGCTCGTCCATCCTCGTCGCCCGCAGGATACGTCCGATAGGCAGAATCCTTGGGTCCTTCTCAGAAGCCAGGACCGGCCCGGACATTTTCTCCGCATCCACTACCATGGTACGGAATTTGTAAATCATAAACCTCTTTCCATCCTTGGTCAGCCGCTCCTGTTTATAGAAAACCGGCCCGCCGTCCGTAAGTTTGATGCTGACTGCCGCAATCAGGAATACCGGTGAAAACAGGCACAGCATAAAAATGGAAAACAAGACGTCCTCGCAGCGCTTCACCCACTGCTGCTCAATGGTAAGGCCAATATTTCTGGACAGCAGAAGGGGGGTATCGAACAAATTCAGTTCATCGGAACTGCGGAGCAGCACATCGGAAATCTTCGGCACGCTGTAGGTCCGGATTCCCGCCGCAAAACAATACTTCAAAATAAGATTCCGTTCGTGGGAGGGCATATCCCCGATCAGCACCGCATCATAATCTTCCATCTGCCCGCATATCCTGCTCATTCCCTCTTTGTATGAAATGGTTTTGCAGATTTCATACTTATCTTCCCGGGAATTCATCTTGTCCATTAAATGGTAATCCCGCCGGTCCCCTTCCACAAAGAGCAGCTTTTTCGGCGGGAACATATGCTGATAGACAGTCTGGAAGATTTCCGTCCACACCACAATAAACAAAATCTCCCCCAGCGTCATCAGCATTATGTAAATCGGGTTCACAAACCGCCGGTCAATCACCGCAATCTGCAGATATGTCAATACGTTGGTAAACAGCACCGATATAATCTGAGAATAGATTAAATTTCCATTCTTCAGATATCCGATTTTAAAACCGCCGTATGTATTCATGAAAAATGCCAGCAGGATTCCATAAATCAGGATCATCACCCAGTTTCCACGGCGGTAAAAGGGGCTCTGCAGGATATGTTCATTGTAGTATCCAATCCAGACCACGGCATACAAAAGACATAGTCCCAGCAGCATAACCGCCCCGAAGGCCAGCTTCACCAGACGCTTATACCGCTCTCTCGTCGTCCTATCTTCCATCAAATCACTCAATTCTTCTTAAGTCCATATAGAAAATACTTATAAAACCTTTGTACAGTATACCATTTCAGCCCCTTTTTCGCAACTTTTCACCTGTCAAAAAACACTGGAAAAACTTTAATAATTTATTAATTCCTCCAGTTTTTGGACGTATTTTAGTCATTATCCGGCAGAAGCTTCACCGTAACAGAAATCCGCTTCAGCAGCTGCCCTGCCTCAAGCTGGATATCCTCCTCATGGCTGGCATGAGGCAGCTCGCCTTCCTCATCTTCCAATTCCACCATAATCCAATTGTAGGCGGCATATCTGGCTTCCCCCACGGCGTCTTCCAGGGCTCCCGCGTCAACTTCGCAGCTTTCCAGATCTGGGAAATACGCGTGGTAGCCTTTGTCTTCTTTGTGAGGGGTAAATATTGCTGGATATACGAATGTCATTTTTTCTGTGCTCCTTTTATCAATACTATTTTACTAACCACCGTTGGCAACAGACCTCCCAGAGTCTGCACAATTATCATTGCCGTCTTATCCTCGGTACTCAGAAGCAATATACTCCATGAAATCGACTGGATCTCCCTTTTCTCATCCGATTCCTGCAGCAAAAGCTGCACTAATGACAAATCCAGATTACCAGCAGCGTCATGACCAGCATCACTCCGAGCGCTCCCGGTCAATGTTCTCTTTAAATATAGCATGATTTAAAGCAATTGGGAATCAGAAATTAAAAAAGTGTCTTCGACACTTCAACCCCCTAACCCCCATTCATGGGGGAATTAGGGGTTTCTTTTTGTGCCATTTTCCTGCATAATAGTCTTATGAATATCCTTCAAAGAATTTTTACAGACCATTATGAAAAAATTATATATACTCTCCATCCCAGAAAAACTGAGGTGGAAAATATCGATAAAATGTTAGGCTGTGGCGATCCCTCCTTTGGCGGGGCTATGTTTGGCTGCCCCAAATGCGGCAAATTGAAATTTGTCCCTTTTCGATGCCACAGCCGCTTCTGCCCTACCTGCGGGAATCTTTATGCCATGCAGCGTACCACCTCCATGTCCTTCAAGCTGGTAAACGTTATCCACCGACATTGTGTCTTTACCATTGACGAAAACCTCCGCCGGTTCTTCCTTGACGACCGGGCGCTGCTCGACTGCCTCTTCCACGCTGTCAACAGCGTTGTTTCCCGCATGTTTTTCAAACAGAATAAGTCTTTGAATTTTACTCCGGGTTTTATCATGGTCCTTCATACCTTCGGCAGAGATTTAAAATGGAATCCACACATCCACTGCCTCATTTCTGAAGGGGGCTACAGTGATAATGGCTTCTGGCGTAATATCCATCACTTTAACTATACTTTCCTTCGTAACGCCTTCCGCACCGCTCTCCTTAATGAAATGGAACACAGGATCGGCCCCTCTTTCAAAAAAGTCAAGGCCCGCTGCTACCGGGAACATAAAGAAGGGTTCTATGTCTATGCAAAGCCCAACAAATGCGACCCGAAAACCGTCATAAAATATATCGGTCGTTATCTTGGCCGTCCGGTAATCGCCACTTCACGCATTGATCAATATGATGGCGATTTTGTCACTTTCCACTACAACCGCCATGAAGATGACAAATACGTAGAAGAAACCGTTCCCGTTATGGAATTCATTCAGCGCCTCATCCAGCATATCCCGGAAAAGCATTATAAGATGATACGCTACGGTGGCCTTTATGCCAGGCACCGGGAAACAGACAAAAAACTCCACAGGGCTATCTCCCGTGAAAAGCATCACATTTACAGAAGTTTTAACCAGTGGCGTACGGCCATCCTCTCTGCTTTTGGCTATGACCCGTTAAAATGTGAATGTGGGACAACCATGCTGTTTTTAGAACTCTATTTCAACCACAGGCGCGTTTCTCTGGAGGAAATGTACGAGAAAGCCATGTCCCGTTCTCGTGGAAGGCGGTCATCTGCATGACTTCCTTATATCCCATTCTTATGGTATACTCCTTTCAAAGGAGGCTTTTCATATGAACCCACAAACAGAGAAACTGCGTAAAAAATATATGGATAATCCACCGGAAGGGATGACATCCGAGGACATTCGCCGTATGAGCGAGGATGATCTTCTCGATATGGATTATTTCTTAAATGAAGATGACTTGTTTGATGACGAGGCTGGCGTAGAAGGATTTTATATCTTCTAGACCGTGTCGTCTTATTGTCCTGCTCAGGCAAGGGTTTGTCAAACGTACGTTCGATAAGTCCTTGTTTTTCTTCCCCTCCCTAAAGATCGGAATTTCCTATAAAGGAACGAAATTGCGATAACTCGCAAAAATTTTCAGTAGAAAGAAGGATTATGATATGGAAATTAAGAGAGACATCTATTTGAATAAGCTCATCAATAAAAAGCACAATGGACTTATCAAGGTGGTGACCGGTATACGTCGCTGTGGAAAGTCCTACCTATTGTTCAACCTCTTCAAGGATCATCTATTGGCAGAAGGAGTGGATAAAGAACACATTATTGAAATTGCATTTGATTCCTTTGAGAATAAGCGTTTTCGAGATCCGGATGTTTTGTATCCCTATCTCAAGGAGCTGATTAAAGATGATGGAATGTACTATGTGCTACTGGATGAGGTGCAGCTTTTGGGAGAGTTTGAATCTGTATTAAACAGCCTGATTCGTATGAAAAATGTGGATGTATATGTGACAGGAAGTAACGCCCGGTTTTTGTCCAAGGATGTGATCACCGAATTTCGGGGACGGGGAGATGAAGTTCATATGCATCCTCTCAGTTTTACTGAATTTATGTCTGTCTATTCAGGAACGAAACAGGATGGCTGGAATGAGTATATACTTTACGGTGGCCTGCCGCCTATCATGACTATTTCAAGTCCAGAGGAAAAGATTAATTTCTTGAAGTCGCTGTTCGAGGAGACCTATATTTCGGATATTGTAGGCAGACATAATGTACGCAATCGGGCAGAATTAGAGGAACTTCTGAATATTCTCTCATCTGCTATCGGTTCGCTTACAAACCCTACAAAGTTGTCGGCTACCTTCAAAAGTGTCAAGCAGAAAACCATCAGCAACACCACCATCAAAAGGTATATCGACTATCTTTGTGATTCTTTCCTGATCGACAGTGCCGTCCGATATGACATTAAAGGGAAGAAGTATATTGACACACCAGTCAAATATTACTTTACCGATTTGGGATTACGCAATGCCCGTCTCAATTTCCGTCAACTGGAAGGAACTCATGCTATGGAGAATATCATTTTCAATGAGCTGAAGATACGCGACTTCAATGTGGATGTGGGAGTTATCACTTTGAATAAAACCAATGAAAAAGGTCACGGAATCCGCAAGCAGTTGGAAATTGATTTTGTTTGCAATAAAGGATCCAAGCGTTATTATATCCAGTCGGCCTATGCGATTCCAGATCAGGCAAAGATGGAACAGGAGCAGCGCTCTCTGATGCTGACCGGCGATTTCTTCAAAAAGATTATCATTACGAAAGATGCACCTGCACCGTATTACAATGATGATGGGGTGTTGGTTATGAGTGTCTATGATTTCCTTTTAAATGAGAGTAGTCTAGATAATTAATTGATGGGAAAAAATATGTATTATATTTCTCAATAGATAATTCAATTATTCTTGAGGGATAGAGAGATAATTTCGTATTGTGAATAATAGAGAGAAAATGTTTGGATTGACGAAAATAATAAGAGAATTAATATTCATCGAATATCTGCTCAAAAATCGCTTAATATGCCCAAATCTGTGAGTCCTACAGAACTAAGTACTGCTGAGGAACAGTTCATATATGGTACAACAAACGAAAATAAAGAGTGGCTTAAAGATTACGGGAAGAAAAATAACAGGTGGGGGAACAAGCCGGAAATACATATGTTGAATGACTTTAATGCTTTTATGGTATATTTAATGACGGAGAATTATGAAAAGAGCATTGAGTATACAATAAAAGAATTTTTTTGAAAAGTAATGAATCGCAGTAGTAAAACATCCCTGTTCCTACTACGTTTCAAGTCCTCAACTTGCCCCGTTTTGCCGCATTTTGCTTATTCTGTGACAAATTTAACAATCTTAGAGCAAAAAATATAGTCGGCAAACTGCGGCAAATCGAGGCAGAATACGGCATTTTAGGAGGATTTTCGTTTATGATAAAAGTATTATTTATCTGCCACGGCAGGAGATGAAATTGGTGCTAAAAACATCTGAAAATCAAGGATATTTTAAAAGCTAACTTGAAATTACGACATTTTTACGACAAAAGTCAGGCTATGATATACACTGCTGAAGCAGCAGGAGTGGAAGCACAAGATTTTGTTAATGAGTTCTATTCTATGATGTGATGTAAAAATAGATCCATGAGCTTGACAGTTTTAGGAACGTCTCTTATACTAATCCTGTAAGTAATTCGTTACTTATAGAAACTTATGAACACAGCTCAGAAAGGAGGACAACATATGAAGCAGATAAATTTACTCACAAACAACGAAAAAAACAGGGATCAGGTTGTCCTGACAGGCAGCTGTAGTTAAGATATCTAAAATTATCTTGATAAGCCAGTCTATATACGGTCTATTGGACAATCCTGCATCTCCAGATTGGGAGGTGCTTTTTTGTGCCTTGTGCATTTAAAAGCGCTATGAGAGAAAGGATAAGGAAAATATAATGAAAACAATAGACGGAATCTATACTTCTGCAAAAATATTCACAGATACTATAGAAGATCATGCATTAGCTCAGATACGCCAGCTTTGCGACCAGAAAGCGTTTCAAGGCAGTAAAATACGTGTAATGCCAGACGTACATCCTGGAAAAGTAGGGACCATCGGATTTACTTCTACATTTGGAGATACGATTTTGCCTAATGTGGTCGGAACAGATATAGGATGCGGGATCACGCTTGCAAAACTGAAACAGAAGCAGGTAGAATTTCAGAAACTGGACCGTGTAATACGCGATCAGATCCCCGCAGGGACGCAGGTCCGCAAAAAGCCCCATGTTCTTGGTCTTACAGCAGCGCTTAATAAATTGAGGTGTTTTCGCCATGTTCAGGAAGAAAAGGCTATACTCAGCATTGGAAGCCTTGGGGGAGGAACCCCTTTCATTGAGATAGACAGGGACGACGAAGGGGCTTTCTATGCGGCAATTCATTCCGGCAGCCGGCGATTGGGACAGGAAGTAACAGAATATTACCTTAAAGCTGGACAAAAAGCATTAAAAAAGGCAGGCGAAAATGTTCCTTATGAGCTGACATATCTGAAAGAGCAGATCCTGGAAGATTATCTTTATGACCTGGAAGTTGTACAGGAGTTCGCCCAGCTGAATCGGAAAGCCATTTTGGATGAACTGGTGAAGGGAATGAAATGGAAGGTAGAGTGGGACTGCTCTATACCTCACAATTATGCAGAACGCATAGAGCGGGGAGGCCTTATCCGAAAGGGAGCCATATCTGCAAAGGCTGGAGAAACAGTGGCGATACCGATCAATATGAGGGACGGGATTCTTTTAGGAATTGGACGAGGGAATGAAGAGTGGAATTTCTCCGCGCCCAATGGAGCAGGACGGATCTTAAAGCGTCAGGAAGTGGGAAAACGATTTACGACTGTTCAGTTTAAGAAAGAAATGAAAGGAATCTATTGCACCTGCATGAACAAAGATACGCTGGACGAAGCGCCATTTGCTTACAGAAGCTTGGATGATATTCTTGGAATGATCGGAGAGACTGTAGAAATTCAAAAAATTCTGAAGCCCGTTTATAATTTCAAAGCAGGTGGGAGGTGAACATATGGCAAGATATAGAGAAGTGCCATGTAAATTTTATATTGCTTTGGGACAATGTAAGAAAGGAAGGCAGGCAATCCATAGAACTTATTGCCAGCACTGTGATAAATATGAACCGAGGGCGAAGGTAAAATCTTTGAATAGAAAAAAACAGGAGTTATATAAGCTTAAAGTAAAAGATAAATCGAAAATGGAGGCGTGAGTATATGACCTTGTTAATGAGAGATCAGGAAAATATTGAAAGAGGGGAAGATAAGTTGTCTGTTCTGATTGAAAAGCTGATAAAGGATAAGAGAACGGATGACGTATTGAAGGTTACTCAGAATAAAGAATATCGCCAGAAGCTATATCGGGAGTACCACATTGAATAAGGATTAAAGTTTAGGAAATCCCTGCGGATCTGATAGATTCGTGGGGGTTTTATTTTTTTTATCCGAATTATTCAACTTGAATATGGGATAAAATTATGATAAAATTACGATAAAATATAGAAAGGAAGTGGGAAATGTGATTCAAATTCGACCAGTGTCAGATCTTAGAAATAAATTTCCAGAGATAGAAGAGCTTGTAAACGAAGGACAGCCTGTCTATTTAACGAAAAATGGATATGGAGCGATGGTTGTATTAAGTTTGGAAAAATATTCCAGCCTTACGGATGATATAGAAATGAAGCTGGATGAGGCAGATCGAATGGCAGAATCCACAGAAGAAAGGCTGAGCCATGAAGACGTATTTCAAAGAATAAGGAGCAGTATTCATGGAAAGTAAGAAATATCGGCTTAGATATTTACCATTATTTGAGCAGGATTTAGCTCAGGCGGTAGCGTATATTGCAGATGTATTAAAGAATCCAGATGCGGCGCGTAGGCTTGTAGATGATGTGGAGGCAGCTATTAGAACGACTGAATCACCCAGAAGCGTTCGAGCCATATTCTTCAGGAAAAAGGCGCAGATATCCTTATTATCGGATTTATATTAGGAACTATGTTGTCTATTATGTGGTAATTGACGACATAATGGAAGTACGAAGATTTCTCTATGGAGCAAGAGATAGAGAAAAATATTTATGAATGTGAATTTATAGATGCTATTATAGCGAATTTCGACCCTGCGGATATCAAGCCGCAGGGATATTTTTTAGGATTTTTGAGCTGACGACGCTTTTATGATAATAGCAATCGGCACATTGTTTTTCATTACAATAGTATTTTGCTCATAGGACAAATCATTGAATATTTTAGAAGCCTTCCCTTTATTAAAGGCAGTAACAGGGACGATCTTTGCATTGAACAGGTCTTGATTCATTTCCATAAGCAGTCCTCCTTATATATAATATATTACTATTATAGTTATCTTATAATACATATTAAAAAAATAATGACAATTAACATTTCAATAATCTAATTTTACAGGAGGTTATTGAAATGAATGTTGCCATATGTTTAGACAAAGTAGGTTGGAAGGTAAAGCCCCAGAATGAGTCTGATATGATACGGATCAACAATCGTATTGCAAAATGTCGTACGACCATAGAAGAAAATGAGGCCATAGAATTGATAGCCAATCAAGGCCATAGTTTTACGCCTACTATATTTAAAGGACAGCGAAGAAAACAAGAGGATTTTGATGAATTGCAGTGGTTCGTTCTGGATTTTGACAGTGGAGCTTCCTACGAAGCGATAAAAGCCAGGTGTCAGGAGTGTGGGATCCCGATCCTGTTTTCCTACCATACCTTTAGTTCAACACCTGAAACACCGAGATTCAGGATTATTTTCCGTCATGCAGTGCCGGTACAGGAAATGGAGACGGCGAAAATCTTTTTGATTATGTTAAAAGAGATATTCCCGGAAGCAGATGAGCATTGCTTTGAAGTTGCCAGAATGTTCTTAGGTGGGAAGGGACTAATTGAAAAGAACATGGGAACAGCCTTTTTTGCGGAAAAACTGATCTATGCATTCCATTATGCGGTGCAGAAGAGGGATCCGAATAATTATAAACGTAACCTGAGGCGATTTTCTGAGAAACATCATTTGGAACTGGAAAATGGAATATTGAAGGCTCGCACATATGGGTTTGGTGTAAAAATGGAAGAATTACTGGGAATGGATATAGGTTATGTAATATCTTATCCCCAAAATTCTTCCATTTTCGTTTTATACAAAGCAAATACGAAATCAAGACTTGAGCACCAAGGGGATAGGTGCGAAAAAATAAAAGTGCTGGAGAAGATAAAGCCAGAACGGTTATGCAGTATCTGTAAGCTTTGTAAAGATTTTTTTGAAAGCAGGGATTTATCCCACGGAGAAAAGCTCCATCTGGCTTTAAATTTTATGCATATGAAAGGATTGAAGGAGAAATTTTTCCAGGTTATTCAGAATGATGAGCATTATGAGAAATGGTGTTTCGACTGGAACTATATGAGAGATCAGAATTATAAGATCTCAGGATGTAATAAGTATTGCCTATATGCGGAAGTGTGTGACCATGCATATAGTATTTATCATACGATCCGGCAACAAAGAGCAATAAGACGTATCTGCCAGGAGGAACCATTTGTCCCAATTGATGAAGCTTATCGCCAGATGAATGATTATTTAGTCCAGGCGGTTCGGTCACAAGAAAAAGAGATTTTCCTAATAAAAGCACAGACTGGGTTAGGAAAGTCCAGCGCATATAAAAAGCTGCTAAGAGAGAGCCAATCCCCAGTTATTGTAGCCCTTCCGACTATCCAAATGAAAAATGAGATCGCAGAAGATCTGGGAGAAATTGCAGTAGCAGTTCGCTCAGTCAAGGAATTATATATGCCGAAGGAATTGGAAGAACAAGTAGAGGCTTTATATGCTGAAGGCTTTTACAAAGAGGCGAAGAGAGCAATTGTAGAGTATGCAGATAGTCTGGAATGCGGGATAGAAAGATCAAGGTATGACGAATATTTGGATCTTCCGAATGTCTTAGAGAAAAAAGAAAAGCATATTATTATGACACATGCGCAGTTCTTGAATTTATCAGAGCTCCAGTTGAGCGGCTATACAGTGATCATTGACGAGGATATCCTTTTTACAATGCTGAGAAATACAAAATCAATACCAGTATCAGAAGTGGAGAAGGCAATCAACGCTGGGATTATCCAAGGGAAGCTCAGAACCCAATTGGAATCGCTGATACAAACTGGAAAAGAGGAGTATAGAAAGATAGAAATAGAAAATGGAATGGAGAATAGCTATATTAAAAAGAAACAGTTGGATGATATGGGAATATATGGAGATATTAATGAACTGCTCTGTGCAGGAGCTTTGCATTACATCAATGATACGATCGAATTTTTTGTGCCGCAGCAACTGCCGGATCGAAAAATAATCATTATGTCTGCGACATTGGATGAGGAAATGTATCGAACCTATTTCCATGATAGAAAATGTGTGTTTTATGACGTGCCGGCAGCGCAATATCAAGGAAAGTTGATTCAGTATACAAAATACTCCATGAGCAGAATGTGTGTTCAGGAGCTTGGTCGAAAAATGGGTGGTGTAAATAGGCTATTGGATCGGCTAAAAGAGATTGCGGAAGGAGAAGAATATGGGATCAGCTTTAAAATCTATGACAGACAGTTGGAAACATCATTCCATTTTGGAAATACCGCTGGAACCAACCAATTTACAGGAAAGAATGGGATGATCATAGGGACGCCCCATTTAAGCGAAAATACTTATAAATTGATAGGGGTTTACTTAAACTGCAGCCTGTCGGGGAATGTAGCAACAATTAAGAGAAGACGGATTCAGAGAAATGGATTTGAATTTTATTTTATGACATATGGGGAACCAGTTTTAAAGACGATCCAGCTATATATGATCGAAAGCGAGCTGGAGCAGTGCATTGGAAGAACACGACTGCTGAGAGAAAATGCAGTCGTATACGTTTTTTCCAATTATCCATGTAATCAGGCAGAATTGAAGACAGAAGATTATCTGGAAAAAGTGTTATGATTTAAAACCGATCTGCTTTAGAATATAGGATTCCAAGGCCTTTTTAGGAATTTTCCAGGTTTTTCCAATCCGAAAGGCCGGGATCCTATGATCCTTTAAAAGAGAATAGGCTGCATTTCGTCCAATCATCAGGATTTCACATAATTCCTCAATGGTGAGGATATCGTCATATTGCTCAAACATCATTTTTTCCGCCTTTACGCTATTAAAATTATATGGATTTATATAAATGTTGTATGCTGCATCAAAGGAAAACCATGCAGATAGGCATGGATAGAACTTTAAAATAGATACAATCATCCAAGAAGGTACAAAATAATCAAACATAATAGATCGAACATTTAGATAATCAAAAATAAAGGAGATTATATCCTATATGACAAATAAAGAAAAATCCAAAGAATTGATGGGAAAGTCTATAAAGGAGATCAATTCCAGAGCCACTTCCAGAAGGCAGAGCCAAAGGAATGCAGCACATATATTTCAGATGAAAGAATATATAAACAGACTGATCCCATTTGTCCACGAGGAAGAAGGAAAAGAAATTTTAGTAAAAATTTTAGAGGAGGCTGCCAAGCTATGATTGGAATAAACAGAATATCAACAAAAGCGGTAAGGAAGGATAGGCTGCAGCTTCATTACCGCCAGGAAGAAGATATCTATCGATTGGTTCATTATATAGTCAATGGAAATATGCAGGAAGCACCAATTTATGTAGGTGGAAAAGGAGTCACATTATATCCTCATATCTTTGCAGAGCAGATCGCAGCGGAGATGTTGTATATCCAACAAATATATCAAAAGTGTAGAGGATTAAGAATTCGGCATGAGTTCGCATATATTACGAAGGATGAATTTCCTGATCAGAATCGGCGAAGGCTGCAGATCTGTCAGATTGCAGATTGGTACGGAAACTATTATTTCTATAGTGGATTCCAATGTGTATATGGAGTATTTGAATCAGTGGATCGTTACATAATCCGATATGCGATCAATACAGTGAGTCCAATGGATGGGGCGAAGTATATGTATAATGAGAATGAGATACTGGCTATGGAGCAAAGCTGTTTGGAATATGCGGTGGGAGAAGTGACTGGAAGAAGGAGGGGATGGTTTGACTTTCGGAGGTTGGAGTATTATTAGAGAATATGAAAAATCATGTCCCAGACAGAGCCGTTCTGTCTGGGATATTTTGTGAATTTTGGCAAAATATTAGGGAAAGTGAGAAAAGTAAATTTTGCGGATAAATGACACTGAGCGGAATCAAAATGGTTTAGCCATAAAAGATCTTAGGAGTTGGATCAACGCTTTTTTTTGTTCGGGCGATAGAATCTCCCATAAAGTAAATATTTCTTTCTGCTCTGGTGTCAAGTCAGAACATATATCATTCTCTGAAAAAAATTGAGATAAAGAAATTCCTAAACCTTTACAAATCTTTTCTATAGATGCAATAGATGGTTGCAACTGTTTGCTGTACCATGTGGAAATAGTAGATTGAGTTAGGTTGGAATTTTGAGCTAAGGTATACTCAGACCAATTGCGCTTAAGCCTTTCAGACTCGATTTTTTTTAATACATCAAATTCACACTTGTCCCTTTGCATAGATGAATCTCCTATATATCGTTATTCTAGATACGATTATACGAAAAACTCTATTGAAAATTAGTTATATATATCGTATAATTAAATTTGATATAACGAAAACCAAATTACAATATAGAGAAGAAAGTGAGATTTCCTGTGATAGACATTATTCAAGACAATTGGAATCAGATTTTAACTGATATAAAAGAAGAATGTGAGATAACGGATGTTTCTTTTAAAACATGGCTTGAGCCATTAAAACCAATCGATTTACAAGGGACAAAACTAACAGTTTTGGCACCAGATGATGAAATTCAACAGAATTATCTTATGTGTAAATATGGGAGGTTACTAGAAAAAAAGGTTTCTGAACTAATGGGAATAGAGTGTAAAATTCGGTTTCAGCCCAAGAAACTATCTGAAAATAATATGAGTGATAGCATGGAAGAGAATGAAGAAGAATATTTATTAGACCAGAAGTTTGCAACTGAGAAATTACAACAGGACGTTCAAGACTTGATTATTACTATAGATAAACTCAGTAAGGAGCTTTATAATCTGTTAGTGCAATTAAACAAAGGAAAAGAAGAGTGATTTCTGAGAGCAATCTGTTTTGGGGATATGAATTGTTACGAGAATCAACAAAAAGAAGAGATATACAGAAGGGCGTTAATTGTTGAAAATGTGTACAAACAACGGATGAGCATCGAAAAAACAGCGAAGAGCTTTGGTATGAAGACTAGAGAAGTTTATATAGTCTTAAAAAAGCTAGGCTATTGGCATGGCATTAATAGAATGGAAGAACCTATAGGCAATTATATTCCTGTTATGGGTGAAAGTCTAAATGATATTGCTTTTTTGCTTAAGTATCAGGAGTCGGCATTTGAAATTGATTAGACACTATGAAATGAGCAAGACGAATCATAAAAAATCCAAATCGTTGTTCTGAAAATGAAAAGTATAACATTATAACAGCAATTCAGAAAATTCGAGAATATTTTTGGGGTGAATTTTCAAGTAAATTTGAAATTTGGTATAAAAACAGACGATATGTGTATATATTTATATACTATGATCTTGAAAAAAGAAATGCGAGAAGGTTAGAAGGACACTTATGGGAGTAATGAAAAAATTTTGGGACAGCCTTAATGAAGATATAGAAAGAAATAACGCAAGAATAAGAGCTGAAGAAGCTAGAAAAAAACAAGCTGAAGAAGAAGAGAGAATAAGAAGACTAGGTAATAAGAAAATTATTGCTAAACTGAATCCTAATACAACGAAACGATATGTTAGATGTCCATATTGCGATTCTTTGATAGAATTTACATTAAGCGATGAAATAAAAGATGATATAGAAGTTAAAACCGTAACAGGTGTTGATGAATTCGGAGGTGACCTAACATATATAGATGGTGTTGTATTAGAATATGATCAATGGCATATAGAATGTCCACAGTGTGAAAAAGATATCACTACAAGAGTTAATGGAGATATTTGTGGGAATGCATATATTCCAGAGAGTGAATTAATGACATACTTTAATAAAAGATAGCAATTCAATAATTAAATTTTTCAAAAAGATATTATAACTATGAGAACCTTACAAGGAGGACAAACCTTATGTACCAAAAGATTCTCATGGTTATGCTTCAAGCCCTCTTGCGTATTACTGAGATCCTGACGAAAGAGGACTGAAGAAACCAGAAACTAACCACACCCCAGGCGGAGATCACTGCCTGGGGAATTTTTTTGCCCTTTTTAGGGAGAAGGAGGAAATCAATATGTCAGCACAAGTAGAAACCATGTTCTACACCAGAACCGCACCATGGCACGGCCTGGGGACCAGAGTAGAGGAGGCGCCAGGTTCAAAAGAGGCCTTAGAAGCTGCAGGCCTTAACTGGCAGGTGATCCAGAAGGAGATCTGTACGCAGGATGGGAGGATCATTCCAGGATTTAGAGCCAACATCAGAGATCAGGATCAGCGGGTACTGGGAGTTGTTACCAACCGTTATAAGGTAGTACAGAATGAAGAGGCCTTTGCATTTACGGATCAGTTATTAGGGGAAGGGGTCACTTACGAAACAGCAGGATCCCTGCAGGATGGGCGCAGGACCTGGATCCTTGCAAGGCTGCCCCAACGATACATTATCAGCGGAGATGAGATCACCCCATATCTGGTATTTATGAACTCCCATGACGGTACGGGAGCGATCAAGGCAGCGATGACCCCGGTCCGGGTCGTATGCCAGAATACGCTTAATCTGGCGTTAGCCACAGCAAAACGGAGCTGGTCTACCAATCATACCGGGGATATTCAGGGCAAACTTTCGGATGCCAGAAATACACTTCTATATGCGGAGCGCTATATGAAGGAGTTGGGAAAGGCGATTGATCAGTTAAATCGAATCCGGCTGTCGGATCAAAAAGTTTATGAATATATTAATGCT
>OGYI01001580.1_pt1 | contig 21467 bp, 18 predicted proteins | sample 1576521 | NCBI WGS metagenome assembly OGYI01 (sample SAMEA3541484, study PRJEB24748) | human gut metagenome | biome: human gut; feature: human-associated habitat; material: faeces | place: China | collected 2012
TGCTCCTTGACCTCCGGAATCTTTTTCTTGGCCATCCAGTTGTAGACAGTCACTTCACTGACGAAGCACTGCTGTGCGAGCCACCTGTAGTCCAGTCCACGAGCCTTGAGCCAACGCTTGACGTCGGCTTTCAAATCCGTCTGTGGTTTGGAGTCTGAACTCATGATAGGGATATTAGCTTTCCTGCTATTGTTCGTCAACATCCAAGCCATGAATGCCAGAGAAATAGGCAGATAGAATAAGAGATTGAGAGCTAGATTTCTCGGACGGATAATATCTTTTCTTCCATTATAGCTATAATACTATTTGACAACACACTCTAAAACGATATAAAAAATATCCGTATGGCGAGTATGCAGTGTGATATCCCCGAACTGCTCGAGAAGCTGAGCGATGAAGCCAGACTGTATCTGTTGAAGCGTATGGCCTCCCGTAACCTTACCCTTCGGCAGGTTCTTCTGGAGATTGTCATTGCGATAAGCAGAAAGAGGGCATCTATCCCGGAAAGAAGCGCTGTCGTACATCCGCTCCAATCCGCATCCCGCTAATCCCGCCAAAAGGAACCCACGACAATGAAAACAATCCGTATCACGCTCATGGCTCTGATAGCCGTTTCCAGCTGTGCCTTGCTGGCACATGCAAGCCTGTCCATCTCGAACACCGTCCCAACGCCCCATGAAGGTCTGAAATGCCAACAAAGCAATGGGGTCAAAGTGTGCCCCGCCTGCAATGGAAGCGGCAAGTTCGGCAACAACACCTGCATCAACTGCGGAGGCAAGGGCATTGTTCGCACAAACGGGCAAAGGCTGTAACCTGATTGATCAACATAAAACAATTGTTATAGCCATGACACTGGATCAAATTACCGTCGGAATGGAACAGCTCATCAATACCAAAGCATCGGAGATTCTTTCCACCAAACCACAGGATCAACAATACCTGAACTGGCGCGATATGCAGGAAGTCTGTCTTGTTGTGAAGAGCACTTGCGTCAAGCAATTCAACGAGGTTCCTCAAGGTGTAGAAATGGCCTGCTATTTTGCAGAAGCTGTGTTGGCCCAGATAAAAAAGCCAAGCTTAAATTGATGAAGCAGGTCATTTCACTTACATCCGGCACTGCCGGAATTGCCATCATCCTGGCCGGCGTAGGAGCCGCCTTGGGGTGGGGTGCTGGCATTGTTACGACAGTTACCGCTTTTTTCATCGGCTCATCCATGTTGGGACCGCTCGCAGCCATGATAGGAGGGGCCATGCTGGCCGTTATTGCTGGGTATTTCATTTTTGATAATGATGCACCGACTCTGTCGAACAAAGCCATTGATGCCCTGCGCAAGGGACTCAGAGGGGCTTTGACTGAATACTGGAAGGAACACGGCAAACAATTAGCCGAATAATTTTCCTATAATTTGAGCCCATTCTCTCCTCATGTCACCCTCGGATATATTGGAGGTTAGCGTCAAGTCTGCGGTTGGCGGCGTTCAATATGCCTACATACACATCCCCGCTGATGTCTTGCGAAATACGGTAGACGGGCTGTTTCCATCCCTGGCTAAGAACGCGGCGGCTGATGCCGTTTCGGGATTCGGCCATCGATGGGTGCACGGTCATGATCTGATAACCGACATCGTCGGTCAGTTTTTCCGGCACCCAGTTCATGCGGCCAAACAAGCGGGGCACATTCTCCTGACGGATTTTCCCACCAAGGCAGGTATTCCCATTCCCGGTTTTTCGCAATCAGGCTTGGGCTCCCTGCTAGTCGATATCGGAATACCGAAAGGATATCTGTCGCTCAACATGATGGATGCCGGCATTGGCTTATTAGCCATAGGAGAAGGTTCCAGCGATTTGATCTCCGCCATCTCCGGGAATGTCCCCATGGATGCGTGGACGGCTTTTGATACCTTTGGAGAGGGAGGGATAGAATTGGCATTGGGGTACTCCACCCAGAATCCCTTGTTGATTGGAGCCGGGATAGAAAATATTCTGGCTGGTTGTGCCTCCACTCTGAAAACCTTTACCGACTACGTTGATCCTGCTTCGTTTTTCGGGCATTCGATGACGGGCGCTATTCTGGGGGCAGGGTTTTCTTATGCACTGAACAGGAAGAAGGACAAGGAAGCCCTTGATAGGATCGTTCTCGGAACATCGGCCAGATCCACCCTGCTGGGGGCGCTCAGTTCCGCTTCGGGATATTTTACGGCTGGGGCGTTCCTGGGATTTACGGCCATGCAGATAGGAAAACTCATGGCGGCCAATGCCCAAAAGGAGCAGGTACTGTGTTGTTCCTGTTCACTGCTTACCTTTGAGCAACAGCTCAAAACGTTCTCCGAAGACAAGTTTTTCAGGGAGCATTGGAATACGCCTCCTTTTCTCTCTGAAGAGAGCTTGTCCTTTTTCGATACCCCGGCATCCATGGAAATAGAACCGTGGGTTCTACAGTTTCTCGAAGAAGAAAGGGGCGGCAGGCTCTTTCCCCTGAGGGAAGCGGAAAGGCCTCTTCTATAACCTCCATCCACCATCATCATGAAGCGCATTTTCTTTTACATTGTCGGATTATCAGTTTTTTCGACCTTCTTGTGTGAAGGCGCCGGTATCGTCGCCTGGAAGGATCAAAGTTTCCATGAGGACTCCATGGCAAAAATCGCAACATACAGCAGGAGAAAACTGAGTGGAAACGAAGGAGTATTCAACGTCAACGGAAAAGATATCTACCTGACTGCGAATCTCCATTGGTGCATTGATATACCCAATAGCCTTCCACAGGAACTCTCCGATTCGGTTCAATATGAAATGCTCCTGAAGCAAAAATACGAGATGGGAGTATTCCGGAAACGCTTCCCGAAATCTTCAGCCATTCTCGATCCATGGCTGAAGCAATTGCAAAAATACCAGGATAACTATGATTCCGGAAAGCGTTTTGTCGATGGCGTCTGGATGGAAAAATCAGCCTATGAGCAACAGCAGACCGAATTGAGGGAGAAGAGAAAGCAACGCCGCTTGAAAGAAGAACAAAGGCGGAAAGAGGCATAATTAAGGTTGGAAAAATCAAATGTTCAGAATGCCCAGAAAACAAAACATTTAAATAAAAACAAATATGAATCAAATGAATTTAGTTCATTTGATTCATTGAATATAAAGAGGAATGGATATGTTTTTGAAATTGAATTTCCTATCAAGAATGGATTAAAACTGCCGTATTATCACTTTGATTCTCATCCGGATGATGATCTTCACTTGCGAATAGTTTCTGGAAAAAAAACATTTAAGGATAGGACGAAGGATAATGAGTATTCATCATACATAGAATTTACGGATAAATCTTGTGAGAAAAAATTAAATAACAAACTGTCTGAATATACGTTTAACTGGCGTTCAACGTTGATAAACACCTCTCAATGATTGGACACGATTTTAGGGAACCATAATTCTCAACGGCGGCAGGCGTATGCTATGATTACAACTTTATTTGGCGTTTCCTTGGAGGGTCTTAACGATGATGAGGAAGGAGGGGGAGTAAATGAGCAGGACTATTATGGTCCCATGTACTTTTTATTCAAAAAAATCAATGAATCGCTAGTAGTTATGGATCCTTCCAGGGATGGAAGTGTAGAAGATAAATACGCCTTTAGAGATCTCTACGATTTTTTTCCTCAGGCAATATATCGCTACATCACTACGGCAGGGAAACAACAGGAATCAGATAGCAAAATATCAGGATTTCCTCAGGGAAAACTTATCTGGAAATTTGGTCCGACAAGATATGAATTTTTCTATTCCATCAAGATTCAGAGGGAAAACTCTATTCCGAATGCTCTTGTTGTTACTCTGGATCTGTCTCCCATGGCTAATAATTTAAGAGAACGCCAACCTTCAAAAAAACAGAAGATTTATTTACAGGCTCAAGAAGCTGAAAACTCCGGCAATTATGACCTCGCGTTGAAAAAATATCGCTCTATTTCAAATGGGTTCGGAATGGAGCGCATGAAGTATCTCATCACGCAAGAAAAGGATAGTCAGGAACGCCTAGCGCAGCTCAAAGCCCGGGAAGAAGCCGAGAAACACAGGAGAGAACTCCAAATTTCAAGAGATAAGGAGGACGAGCATTTAAAGATAGCTTTTACGGTGAGTTCTGAGGAAAGAGAAAATCTGGAAAAACGATTCGAAGAAAGAGATAAGAAAAGAGGTACTCTTCCCGGGGAACGAGTAAAACAGATTCTTCGTGCTAAATACATTATCCAAAAATTAAGAGAAAGTGATAATATAGCAATAGATGCAAAAAATAATAAAATACCGGAAAAGCTTCTCTTTAAGACATTTATTAAAGCTGCTGCTGCAATGGGAGTCCGTTCTGTAGACGGGACAAGAGCTATTGAGGATGCCAGAAAATCAGGCTTTGATATGAACGAACTTGATTTAAAGCACACTCTTATCTATTTATGTGAGGCTCGCCTTGCTGCAATCAAGGAATATCCCTGTATCATGCTGTTTCATCATGCACGTCGCGTAGGGCTGATTGATCACAATAAAACGCCGGAAATATGGAAGATGCGTTCTATCATTACTGATCCCGAGCAAGGTATGGATGCAAGAAGAAAGGCTTCCGATTTTTTGGATAATCGTCTGACTGAGTTACTGGGCGGCGGGAGCTATTTAGGTTGGATAGAAGAGGCTAAACAAACTATGACTGAGGCATCGGCTGAGGCTATGGCTGATGACTTTGATAGTATTGGAAACTATAAAGCCTATACCTATATAGAAGATAATTTGGAAAAAGGAATGACTGCCTTGAAAGCAACCGATCAAGAAATAAAGATGCTCAAAAAATTATATCTTGAGTTGGGCGATTATGCTCTCATGGCTCTTCTGGATTCGTCCAATAAGTCTCTCAACGATCTATATGAGGATATTCGTCTTTCCGGATTATCTCGTGAAAAAAGAGAAAAATATTTAAATTTCGATTATGTGAGAATAGTTCGTCGATACCGACCTGCAGTAACATCAGCTATAGAGTCAAAAGATGGAAGAGCGTTTCTTTCGAGGTTGCAATGGATGATGAAAGGTGTGGCAGAATTTCAGATTCATGTGGGAGAGCCGATCCAAAGTGAGGATCTGCACCAGATTAGAACGCTCTTTAACCAGCCTTAATCTGTGTGATTCATAGACATCGTTTCAATTTTTGCATCCTCAAGTCAATCTTATAATCAGCAACGCGAAGAACTTCTTTGAAGGAATCGTATGCATAAAAAACTTCGTCACTATAGAGAGTTTTTTCATACAGCTCACATACTCTTTGCATAGGAGTTTTTCCTCCTAACGATCCATGCGGCCTGCGGTAATTATAAGTTGTCTGCCAGCATTCCAACGGTGAGATTCATACTCATTCTCGATATCTTGAGTATTCCTTAGGGAATAGAATACATCCCGGAATTTGAGAGAACGCCCTTCATCAATGTAAGGATCGGGTGACTGTAAGAGATCCATTGCCTTGTTCTTGAAATCGACGCTTCGAATTTCTCTTTCCAGCGATAAAAAATTCGCTGCTCGCTCAAAGGGAAACAAAGCATTGACGGGTTTTTGCCATCTTCACCCGTGAGTTGGATGGTTGTGTATTTTTATCCTCAGGAGGTTCAATTCACGTACCCGTGTGCAGCGGCAGTGGGGGGATATATTGGAGCAAGGATGCAAATAATAAAAAATGCCATATTTCCTTATCCTACCTGCATTTTTGTCCTAAAATAAAATCGAATATGAAAATCATAGAAGGTACTTTTGTCTCTGCTGAGGACATTATTGAAGAACTAAGGAGCATTCGGGAATGCCTGGACGTTCTTCTTGCCCGGCAGGTTGTTGAATCCGGTTCTGTCGTCTGGGCAAGCCAGACTACTCTTGCCAAGCGTTACGATACGAGTAAATCGACCATTTGCAGGTTACTGGCAGAAGCCGTGAGTTCAGGTCATGTCAGGATGATTCGCCCGCATGGCGGAGTGCAGAAGTACCATATTGCCGAATTTGACGCTTTCATGGCGTCTATTTCGATTCCTTCCCGTAAAAGCGTTTAAAATGGAATCAGGGGAATGAATATTTGAGAGGGGTTTCGGAAGTAGAGTCAGCAAGGGGATTGTCCCAGCGAGTCCCTCTTGAAATTTCTTTGTTTATGATTTATAATCAATGACGGCCGGATCGCCACTTCTGCCTCTGATGTGATTGGATGTAGAACATCTTGTACAAGGGGGATCAGGCAACGGATTTGATCATGAAGTTGAAACTCCAGCCGGCTTGCAGAATCACCTTGAACAGCTTCAAACAGGTGTGAATCAGAAAAAACAAGGTGCTAGTATGGGTGCTAGTTGAGCAATTTCGGGAAAGAAAAACGCCCCGGAATGTTTGATTCCGAGGCGTTTATGAAGATGGTACGCAGTACTGGGTTCGAACCAGTGACCCCATGCGTGTGAAGCATGTGCTCTACCACTGAGCTAACCGCGCATTTGCAGTGCGGGTGAAAATATATCGTTCATGCAGGGGATTGGCAAGGAGTTTTTTGAAGGCAGGTGAAAAAGAGGGAATACTTTCCTTCCGTCAAGATTCCCGGATTCATTCCTCCTGACTGATGTGCGGCTTTGCCCGGATTCCGTTCCGGAAAGTGGGAAGGTGGCTCAATTCCGGCTTGTACAGCATCAACCGTCTTCCTACACTCCGGGCATGAGTTGCACAAGCCCTCCCAGAGCATGGGCCCAGGTTGATACCAATGCGTTGAGGCACAATTTGAACGTCGTCCGCCGCGTGATGCCGGACCACGGCCTGATGGCCATTGTGAAGGCGGAGGCCTACGGGCACGGACTGGAAGGGGTAGTGAAGGCTCTGGATGGTGAAGACTGCGCTTTTTTCGGCGTCGCCACGGTGGCGGAGGCTGGCCGGGTGAGGGATGCAGGGGTGAAGACATGCCCGTTCATTCTCGGTCCCTGTTTTGCCGGAGAACGGGAGGAGATTGTGCAGAACGGCTGGCGCGCCGCCCTTTCCAGCATGGAGGAGGCGGAACATTTCAATTCCCTGGGCGCCCTTTACAACAAGCCCGTCCATGTCCATCTGGGCGTGGATACCGGGATGGGCCGCAGCGGCTTTCTTCCCAGTGAACTGCACGGCCTGACGGAGAAGCTCAAGCAGTTCAGCCATCTGGATATGGAGGGCGTGTTTTCCCACCTGTCCGCGGCTTCCGACGATATTTCCTTCACGCACGGGCAGATCAGCGGCTTTGCTGAGGCCGTGAACGAACTCTCCCAGGGGCACCAGTACAAGTTCCGGCACCTGTGCAGCAGCGCGGCCGTGTTTAATTACAAGGTTCCCTGCGCCAACATGGTGAGGCTGGGCAGAATCCTGTACGGGTATTCTCCGATGCCTTCCCCATACAACAAGGAGCTGCGGCCCACGATGACCCTGTACAGCCGCATTACCCTGATACGCACGCTGCCGGGCAACCATGGCGTTTCCTACAACCACTGCTATATGACGAAGGGGAGCACGAAGGTGGCTACCATCGGCATCGGCTATGCGGACGGCTACCTCCAGTATCTTTCCAACCAGGGAGCGCGCGTGTATATCAACGGCCAGTACTGCCCGGTTCTGGGCCGTGTGACGATGGACCAGATTATGGTGGACGTCACCTACATGGACCAGGTGGAGACCGGGGACCTGGTGGAGATCATGGGCCCTAATGTAAGCTGGGAGGAGCTGACGCGCCGCGCCAGTACCATTCCCAGCAACGTGCTGACCAGCATTAGCGCCCGCGTGCCGCGGATTTACGTGTAAGGGGCCGCGGGCTGTTTCGCGCTCGTTTGTTTTTTTGACGGGATGGCAGGCACCGAAGCCGCAAAGCTGCGGTGAACCGGTGTTTCCGCTATCGCCTTTAAAGGCGGTGACTCTTCCGGGAGTGAGTGGCTTGTTCCCCTCATGGGTGTTTTTCCTAAGCGGAACAGAGGCTTTTTGTTGGGGTATGCTGTCCGCTGGCCGGAGAAAATTTCCTTGGCTGCGCTCTGGATGGATTTTTAGTTATGAAGGGCGGGAGGCCGTCATCCCCAGGCTGCCGGACCCGTAAATTCATGGTTAATCAGCATTTCCGCCATACTTCTTGGCAGCCGGAATTTTTTTGAAATGGGAGGTTTTACTTCTGGGAGCACCTTTTCCAATAGGTAACGGATGCGACGTTTTTCCGCGCTTTTACCGCTGGCGCACTTTGTTCCAGTCCTCCGGCTCCAGGGAGCAGGGGTCCGGGGCTACCCAGTGGCCCGGTTCTATTTCCACGGGGGTGAGATCCGCACCCACCGTTTCCGGATAGGAGGGGTGCTGGATGCGGTGGCCGAAGGCGGAGCCGAGCGGCGGGTTGATGGGGGAGGGAACGTCCCCCGGCAGAGGCTGGTGCTTATTGGCTCTGGCGGGATCCGGTTCCGGGATGGCGTCCAGCAGCGCCTTGGTATAGGCGTGTTTGGGGGATTGGTAGATGGTTTCCGCATCTGACATTTCCACGATTTTTCCCAGGTACATGACCGCCACGCGGTCGGAGATGTGCTTGACCACCGCCAGGTCATGGGCGATGAAGAGGTAGGAGAGCTTGCGTTCCTCCTGGAGTTCCAGCAGCAGGTTGAGCACCTGGGACTGGACGGATACGTCCAGCGCAGAGACGGGTTCATCCAGAATGATGAGGCTGGGGTTCAGCGTCAGGGCGCGTGCGATGCCGATGCGCTGGCGCTGGCCCCCGGAGAATTCAAAGGGGAAGCGGTCGATGGCACTGTCCGGCATGCCTACGCGGTCCAGCAGGCCGCGCACCCATTCCCGGCGCGCGGCGGGTGTGCCCATGCGGTGGATGACGAAGGGCTCCGCTACAATCTGGCCGATGGATTGGCGCTGGTTGAGGGATTCCGCCGGGTCCTGGAAGACCATTTGAATATGGGGGCGCAGGGGCCGCATTTTGCGCTGGGAGAGCGTGGCGATGTTTTTTCCGTTGAACTGGATGGAGCCTCCGGTGGGTTTCAGCAGGCGGACGATGCTTTTCCCGATGGTGGATTTTCCGCAGCCGGATTCCCCCACCAGTCCCAGCGTTTCACCGGGGTAGATGCTGAAGGAGACGTCGTCCACCGCCTTGACCCATCCCGCCTGCCGCAGGAAGATTCCTGAGCGGACGGGAAAGTACATTTTCAGGTTGTTGACTTGCAAGAGTGGTTCCGGCATGGCTGGGAGAAAAAGGAGGTTAGAGGTTTGCGCATCGGGGGCAGGCTTCCACGAAGTGGTCCGGGGATATTTCCACGAGAGGCGGCCGTTCCGTGAGTTCTTCCACGGGCACTCCCTGGCGCTGGCAGAAGCGGCAACCGGGCACAAAGTCTGCAATGGAGGCCACCTGTCCGGGAATGGTGGGCAGCTTGGTCTTGCGCACGGAGCTCAACTGCGGGATGGAGGCCAGCAGTCCCTTGGTGTAGGCGTGGCGGGGATTGGCAAAGAGTTCCCGGACGGGAGCTTTTTCCACCACGCGGCCGGCGTACATGACTACTACGGAGTCACAGCTCTGCGCAATGACGCCCAGATCATGCGTGATGAGGATGGAGGAGGAGCCCATTTCCGCCTGGAGGTCCTTGAGGAGGGACAGAATCTGCGCCTGCACGGTGACGTCCAGGGCCGTGGTGGGTTCATCCGCGATGATGAGTTCCGGATGGCAGGCCAGAGCAATGGCGATGACGACGCGCTGGCGCATGCCGCCGGAGAGCTGGTGGGGGAATTCGTCCACGCGCTGTTCCGGCGCGGGAATGCGGACGCGCTGCAGGAGCTGGATGGCGGCATCACGGGCTTCCCTGGCGTTCATTCCCCGGTGGAGCATCAGGGATTCCCCTATCTGCCTGCCGATGCTGTGCACGGGATTGAGCGCCGTCATCGGTTCCTGGAAGATGACGCCGATGTGGCGGCCACGGATGCCGTGCATGTCCGTCTCCTTCGCCTGGACCAGGTCACGGCCCTTGAACAGGATTTGCCCGTCCAGGATTTTCCCCATGGGCTGGGGAAGCAGGCGGACGATGGACATGGCCGTGACGCTTTTGCCGCAGCCGGATTCCCCCACGATGCCTACGCAGGTTCCCTTGGGAACGGTGAAGCTGACGCCGTCCACCGCTTTCAGCAGGCCGGATTCCGTCTCGAATCCGGTGACCAGGTTCTTGATTTCCAACAGGGGTTCGCTCATTTGTTATTTCTCCGTGGCAGAGGGTTCCAGCGGGCCGCCGTTTTCCGGGATGACGGGAACGGACGGCAGCTTGCCGCCGCCTTCCTTGTTATCCAGGCTGTCGATGGAGTCCATATAGCGGTACTGGTCGTATACGGTGTCCACTTCCTCGAAGGTTTTTCCTTTCCGCTTGGCTTCCATGGTTTCCTTCTTGACGTCGTTGTCCACCCAGTACAGGTAGCTTTCCATCGGGTCAAACACGACCGGATGGCAGAATTGCGTGGTGGCGCTGTTCGGCCATTTGACCCAGCGCCAGTAGCCCAGCCTGACGAATTCCGTGGTCCAGCAGGGGACCCACAGGGCCTCGTCATGAATTTTCTGCTGCACCTTCCACGTGGCCTTTTGAAGCTCGTCTTCCGTAGCGGCGTTCGTTTCGTCGTCCAGCAGCTTGTCCATCTCCTTGTCCGCATAGGCGCAGATGTTGTTGGTATAGGTGATGAGGCTGCCGCGTTCGTCATAGGCGTAGCGAGAGTGGAAGCCCTGCTCGTTCATCGGGTGGGGCGGGGTGAAGCCCCAGGCCATGAAGGAGGCCTGGACGCGCTTTTCCATGATCTTGCGGAAGGCCACGGTGGAGTCCAGCTGGATTTCCAGGCCGCACTTGCGGGCGTCTTCCTTCAGCTTGCCCAGCGTGGAGGCCAGGGAGGGGGAGGAATTGGGGAAGGTGATGGCGGCGGTGAGCCGGGTGCCGTCCGGCTTGCGGAGGATTCCGTCCGGGCACGGGATGGTGTATCCGGCCTTGGCGAAGCAGGCGCGGGCCTGTTCCGGAGAGTAGGGGCGCGCCTTGATGTAGGGGTTGGTGAATTTGCCGAAGCCGGAGTTGTAGGAGTTGAGCCGCTGGTAGTCCCCGCGGAAGGTGATGTCAATGATGTTCTGGATGTTCAGCGCATGCTGGAAGCCCAGGCGCACGTTGAGGTCGTTGAAGGGGGCCTTGGAAGTGTTCAGGAAGAGGCCGTACGGAGGCCGGGGGTAAATGGTGAAAAACGTGCTGCGGTTGATATAGCCGTTGTGGACTTCCGGGATTTCCATGCGCTCATGCCACAGCTCCGGCTTCGTGATGTTCAGCACGTCCAGCTCCCCGATGCGGAAGAGTTCAATGGCCTTGGACGGTTCCGCGATGAAGTTGTACACGATCTGGTCCACGTTATACATGTACTTCGTGAATTTCTTGTCCCTGGCCCACCAGTCCGGCACGCGCTGGAGCGTTACCTGGCGGCCGCGGATGATGCCGTCCGGCTTCACCACGTAGGCGCCCGTGGTGGGCGGTACGCGCCACTGGTAGCGTTCCACGTAGCTGGGGCCGAATTCGCAGTAGAAGTGCGGCGGGGAAGGGATGAACAGCGTGCAGTAGAACGGGAGCAGCGGCTTGGCGAAGGGGAGGGTGATGGAGAAGCGGTTGTCGTCGTAGATGGTGATGTTGGACGCGTTCTGGTAGAAGAAGTTGTTGTAGAAGACGTCCCGGCTGTATTCCGAGGTGCGGATGTACATGTTCACCAGCAGGTCGATGGCCTTTACCTTGGCTCCGTCCGAGTAGCGGGCGTCCGGGTCCAGTTCAAAGTAAACGGTGCGCCTGTCTGCGGATTCCGCCCATTTGTGGGCGATGCCGGGGATGATTTTTCCGGTGACCGGATGGATGGAGACGAGGCCGATGATGATTTCATCATACAGCGGGCCGCGGAAGCCGCTGTTGCTGTTCGGGCCGTTGGGCCGGAACGTGTCCGGGTAGGACCCCGGAGCCCATTGGCGCAGCACGCCGCCTTTTTTGGCGTTCGGATCGCCTATTTCCGGATTGTCCAGCCCGTCTTCCCATTTCAGGTCCTGGGGGATGTCCGCCGGAGTCTTGAATTTGATGTAGTCCCCTTCCGTCTGCCTGCGGTGGATGACGGACAGGGCCGCTTCATCAGCAATGAGCTTGCTTTGCAGCTTTTCCCTGATTTTGGGGTCTTCCTCCTTGAAGAATTTGTCCCGGAGTTCCCGTATTTCCTTCTGCTTGGCGGCTTCTTCCCGCGCTAGCCGGTCATTAATCTGCTTGTTCCACCGTTCCGGGAAGGAGTCAAATCCCGGAGGGAGCGTGCCGAAAGGCACGTTCGGCTGCCAGCCCACCCCCTGGGATTGGGAGGAATCCTTGCAACCGGAACCAACTGCCAGCAGAAGGGACAGCGTCACGGAGGAAAGGATGGTGCGGAGGATGGTGGACAGCTTGAGCATGGGTATGGCGGAAACAGGAGTCTTTTTATTTATAGGTGGTGAATTTCTTGGGGTCGAAGGCTTCCCGGATGGCCTCCCCGATGAAGGTGACGAGCAGGAGGGTAATCACCAGGGCGGAGAAGGCGGAGGTGACCACCCAGCTGGCGGAGAGGTCCGCCAGGCCGTCATTGAGCAGGCGCCCCCAGCTGGCGTACGTGTCCGGAAGGCCGAAGCCCAGGTAATCCAGGGAGGCCAGGGCCAGGATGAGGGCGGAGACGCTGAACGGAACCAGCGTGACCAGGATGGCGACGAGGTTGGGGAGGATGTGGACGAAGAGGATGCGGCTGGTGGAAGCCCCCAGCACGCGGGCCGCCGCCACGTAGTCGCGCGCCTTTTCCTTCATGGTGGAGGTTCTGAGCTGGTAGGTCATGGCCATCCACCCGAACATGATGAGCAGGCTGATGATCAGGAACATGCCTTTCATGTGAAGCGGCACCATGTCTGAGATGATCATGATGATGAACAGGAAGGGAACCTGGGAGAAGATTTCAATGAGGCGCTGCATGCCGAGGTCGAACATGCCGCCGAAGTAGCCCATCATCATCCCGAAGGTGATGCCGATGAAGTACACGATGGGAAGGTAGAAGATGGCGGCCTTCATGTTCACCTGGAGCCCTCCGTACAGGTACGCCAGGATGTCCGCGCCCTGGGTGTTAGTGCCCAGCAGGTGGCCTCTCTTGAGGGGTGGGGCCGGGTGGTAGAAGATGCGGCTGATTTTGTTCTCGTCCGTCTGTTTCAGGAAGTCCTCCTTGGTGCCGGGGCCGCTGTAGTGTTCCGCTACGATCTGGTTGTTTTCATACGTGGCGCTGTACACTTCCGTCCGGTCTTCCAGCCAGCCGGTGGCGCGGTCCACCTTTTTCCCCTTGCGGAATTTGTAGCTGATGTGGGGAAGGGCTTCTTCATCCTTGTGCAGCCGGGAGGCCAGGCCGGAATACGGCTTGCCGCTGGACTCGCAGACCAGGCCGTCTTCATTCACCGTCAGGGCTTCAGAACCGGGATTGGTGGAATCCCCTGTGGGGTCGTACGGCACCAGGGGCATGATGACGAGGGAGGGTTTTCCCGGCTGCCCTGCCTGTTTTTTCAGTTCGCGGTAGTTGGCTTCCGCATCCGCAAAGTCCCCGGTCTGGCCGAAGGTGGAGCCTTTGTAAACCTTGCGCATGATGGCGGGGAAGTACCAGGAGCCGTCCTGCACGACGAGCAGCGCCCGTTTGCCCACCAGGCACTGGTCCATGCAGGCCAGCAGCGTCAGTACGAGCAGGATGATGAGGGAGACATAGCCGCGGGAGATGCTTTTAAAGCGCTGGATGCGGCGCTTCGTAATCGGCGTGGGATGGAAGCGGCGCGGCCCTTTCAGCATGATCCAGAAGCCGACCCCGGCCATGACCAGCACGCAGGCCCAGCCGAACCACAGGAATTTTCCCTGCGGCGTCAGGATGCCGCCGTTGTTCTGGTCCGTGCAGACGATGTTGAGCATGCTCATTTCACGCGAGACGGTGAAGGGCCAGCTCAACGTGGGCAGGAGCAGGCCGCACAACTCTCCCACGGCAGTGAGGACCGCCAGAATGACCAGAAGGTATGCCAGTTTTCTAACCATGTGTGTTATTCAAATTTAATGCGCGGATCCACGGCGGCTACGATGATGTCTGAAAGCAGGTTGCCCAGCACCATCAGGAAGGAGGTAAGCAGCAGCGTGCCCATGATCAGGGCGTAGTCCTTGTCCATCAGGGCCTGGTAGCTCAGCATCCCGAAGCCCTGGATATCGAAGACCTTTTCCACCAGCATGGAGCCGGCCACAATAAGGCTGATGAGGCTGCCCAGCGTGGAGGCAATCGGGATGAAGGAGTTGCGGAAGGCGTGCTTGATAACGGCCCCCTTGAAGCTCACGCCCTTGGCCATGGCCGTTCTGATATAGTCCGCGGAAAGGTTGTCCATCAGGTTGTTTTTCATCATCATGGTGGTGATGGCGAAGGAGCTGACTACATAACAGATCAGGGGAAGCACCGTATGGTGCAGCAGGTCTCCGACCTGTTGCCAGAAGCCCATGTCCGCAAAGTCCGGAGACGTAAGCCCGCAGAGCGGGAACCATTCCAGACGCGCGCCCAGATACACCACCAGCACGGCGCCCAGCGCAAAGCCGGGCACGGAGTACCCCAGGAAAATCAGAACAGAGGAGATGTTGTCCACCAGGCTCTTGTGGCGGATGGCCTTTATTACTCCCAGGGGAATGCAGACGGAATAGGTAATAATGGCGCTCAGGATGCCGAAGTACAGGGAGACGGGAATGCGCTCCTTAATCATGTCCCACACTGGTTCATTGTATTTGAAGGAGTTGCCCATGGTGCCCTGGAGCAGCCCGTCAAAGCTGGTCTTATACATCACGGCGCGCCAGGCATAGCCGCGCGCCTTGTCCCTGACGGCTTCCGTATTGTCCGTCTGCCTCATGCGGCGCGCCCAGCGTTCCGCGCGGTCCATGGGGGATTCTATGTCCACGGTCCAGCCTTCCGAGGCGGCTTTCCGGGACGGAGTGCCGGAAAAGAAGGCGTCCTTCACGCTGTCGGAATCCTTGTCCTGGCGCACTACGACGACCTGTTCTCCCGTTTCATTCAGGTTGATCCGGGTGTGCGTATCGGAAATGCCGGAATATTCATCTTCCTTGTCCGCCGCTTCCACGCCGCCGATCTCCCCGAATTCCTCACGGGAAATGAAAATCTTTTTTGGGAGCACTCCCAGCCATTGCAGATAAGCGGTGATGATGGGCTCCTGAAGGCTGTACTGTTCCTCCAGGCGCTCCATATCCGCTTCGCTCAGGTTATTGTCGCCGCGCTGGGACCCCGCCTTCTGGCCGGACAGGGCGCTCATGCTTTGCTGCTGCATCATCTGCTCAATGGGACCTCCCGGAACAAAGCGGGTTATGCAAAAGACGAGGAACGTGACCCCCAGCAGCGTCAGGGGCATGAGAAGGAGTCGTCTGATGATATAGGTCTTCATTCGTCGCGCAGAACTCTACTGGTTTGTGGCAGGCGAGGCAAGTAGCAATGCAAATTTGTGAGCCTTTGCTAACATGCGGTTTCCCCATTTTTTCTTAATGCGGAATGGAAACAATTAAAGATTCCGCAGGATTTCAATGGAGCATCCCGTATTACCGTCAACGGTTCGCAAAACATTAAATGCCTTCTCCCAGGCGGCGCGCCAGCATCTCCGGGAGTCCGGCGGCCAGAATGCGCCTTTGCGCTTCCTCCACGTCGTATTCCACGCGGCGCTGGTAATAAACCATGCTGTCCACATCAAGCACGCCGTAGGCGGCGCGGGGGTCTCCGTCCCTGGGCTGGCCGACGGAACCCACGTTAATAAGGTACTTGTTGGTTTTGAGAAGCTGGATGTCCCCGGATTCATATTCCTGGATGCTCCCTTCATGGCGGATGAAGGTGCGGGGGACGTGCGTATGACCGTTGAAGCACAGGAACTGATTGTCGCGCAACATGTTGATGCTGTGCGTGGCCGTGTCCACATTCGTGACGTAGGACCAGGAATTGGGCTTGTCCTGGGTGGCGTGCACCAGAACGATTTCATTGGGCAGGATACGCTGGAAGGGGGCGCGGCGAAGCCACTTCTTCTGTTCTTCGGAAAGCTGCTGGCGCGTCCACATCAGGGCTTTGTACGCCACGGGGTTCATGCCTGCCGGATTGTCTTCCCCAATGGCTTCCTCATCATGGTTGCCGCGCACGGTGGGAATCTGGCGTCCGCGGACGAACTCAAGGCATTCGGCCGGATTGGCGTTGTAGCCCACAATATCACCCAGGCAGTAAACGGCGTCGCATTGAAGCTGTTCTATATCCTTCATCACCGCTTCCAGAGCGGGCAGATTGGCATGGATGTCACTGATCAGGGCTATTCTACTCATGGTGTTGTGGAGAAAAAGCATAGCACCTTTCCGGGGCGTTGCCAAGTCGTGATTAATAGATTCAATGGATTAAAGTTCAGAATCTGGGTCTATAGGCTTGCTGGGAATGAAAAAATATGGTAAAGAGTGATAGCGTAATAGGTAGATTACATAGGATCAGGCAAAAATGTAAAGAATAATGGGAAAGTTGACGTTTATTGATCTTTTCGCAGGCATTGGAGGAATTAGGTTACCTTTTGATGAACTTGGATACATGAATGTTTTTTCTTCTGAATTTAATGAAGCCGCATGTGATACATATGAGGCTAATTTTGGGCATCGGCCGAGTGGAGATATAACTAAAATCAAATCAAAGGACATACCTTCTCATGATTTATTACTGGCAGGTTTTCCTTGTCAGGCATTTTCAATTATGGGCTTAAAAAAGGGATTTGAAGATACCCGAGGAACTTTGTTTTTTGAAGTGGAACGTATTCTTCAATACCATAAACCCAAAGTAATTTTGTTAGAAAATGTAAAACAACTTGTAACTCATGACAAAGGAAGAACTTTTGATGTGATTATTAATAGGCTTACTAGTCTTGGTTATCATTTAAAATGGAAGGTACTTAACGCACTTGATTTTGGATTACCGCAGAAAAGAGAACGTATTATCATAGTAGGATTTTTAGATGAATTAACATCTTATTATTTTAATTTTGATTTTAATAGAGTTCCATATAATTTGAATTCTGTTCTGGAGCCTGATGAAAAGGTGGATCCTTCTTTGTTCGCTTCTGAAATGATTCAAAAAAAGAGAAAAGAGAAAGTAAAAGGGAAAATAATTTTTTATCCTTCTATTTGGCATGAAAATAAGGCAGGAAATGTCTCTATTTTAGATTATGCGTGCGCTTTGAGGACAGGCGCTTCTTACAATTATCTTTTGGTAAATGGATATAGACGTCCTTCCTCTAGAGAGCTGTTCCGATTGCAAGGGTTTCCAGACAGCTTCAAAATAGTTGTCTCGCATCAAGAGGTTAGAAGGCAAACTGGCAATAGCGTGCCTGTGCCTCTTATTCGGGCTGTGGCCCATAGAATTCATGAGGCTCTTCTATCTTCGGAAAGGGCGCGTTCTACTGAATTAAGCTAAACATCAATTATGGAAATTCCTAGGTTAAGAGATTCCGGACGTCGAAAAAGTAGAGAACCATTTAGGTTAAATGAAATACCTGATGACGTCGTCATAAATATAGGTTCTCATTTAGTCTATTTAATATATACAGGACGGAAAGATATTTCTGGTGACGATTGGGGAGACACTTTAGCATTGGCTATTGGAGGAGAACATCTCGCAAGCCCCCTTGGAATAGCTGATGTTGAATTAGGAAAGCTGGCATGGTCTGCTAAAACAGTTAAATGTAAAAATCCTTTTGAAGCATCATCCGTACGTCTTATTTCAGGACGTTGTTCTCCTGATTATTCCTATGGAATAGTTAATCCCCATGAAGATGTGCAAAAAACAGGTACTGCGGTATTGAACATTTGGAATGAGCGCGTTAATATTGCTCAAGACAATTATGCCTCCGTTCGCACTTCGGTTTTAATTCGAAGTTATGATTTGTGCTCATATATACTTTTCGAGGAAGAAAATCATCGATACTGCACTACAGATTACGAATGGAAAGTTAATAATAATGGTAATTTAGTTGGATATTTAGTGAATACAGGAAGACAAATGTTTACTTGGCAACCTCACGGTTCGCAGTTTACAATTCATACGCAAATACCTGGGTCGGCTCGACGTTTTAAAATTAAGAAGCCTTTTGCTCTTAATGAAAAAGAAGTTTTGAGGATGCTTAAGTTTGATCCTTCATGGATTTCTTTTTGTTGAATTACCCTTCTTTATTTTTATGGATAAAGTAAGTCCAGAGATTCGTAGCCATACCATGGCTGCAGTAAAAAGCTATAATACAAAACCGGAGGTGGCAGTGAGAAAATTACTACATTCTCTTGGCTATCGTTTTCGTTTACAACGAAAAGATTTGCCTGGACGACCAGATATTGTGCTTCCAAAATATAAAATTGCTATTTTCGTCAACGGTTGTTTTTGGCACAGACATGAAGGATGTAAAAGAGCTACAATGCCTACTTCTCATTTGGAATACTGGGAACCGAAGTTTGCGCGTAATATTATGCGGGATAAGGAAAATTACCGTAAACTTGAAGCATTAGGATGGAGTGTTCGTATTATCTGGGAATGTGAAATCAACTCTATTCTTAAAAATCGTCTAGTTCCAGGTTTGCCTCAACTAAAATAATGTTACTTACTCTTTAGTATTTCTTCTTTTTTCTAATGTCTCTAAAGATTCTCTCAGGCCGTCCACGGGGTATTTCAGGGAATTGGCCAGGTGGCTGCTCATCAGGTCGCGGGCAATCTCGTCCGTCGGGAACAATTCCCGGAAGGGGACGCGGTCTTTTTCAGGCACTTTCAGCCTGTTTTCCAGGACGAAAATATTGCTCACCAGGCTGGGCGTCCGGTTCCTGGGATCCTTGAACAATTCCCTGCCCAGCTCCAGCGCCTCGCGGGATTTGGAGGGAACGCGGACAAGCGCATAAAACTCCTTGCGCGCCGTCAGGGGCGGCGCTCCCAGTTCCCGGGCCTTGCGGTAGGCTTCCGCAGCCTTTTCAAAATCCGGCTGGCGGTAGGTATCGCTGTACATGTTGCCCAGCAGGGATTGCAGATACCAGCTGTCCGGGTTGGCGCTGATGCCTTTTTCCAGGAAGCTGCGGCCCTTCTGGATGTACTTCCGGAAGCCTTCCCTTCGTTCCATGGGAGAAAGCCGCTTATTGTCCAGATAGCTGGAGGAGGCGTTATTGCCCAAATGCCACGAACCGTTGTCCCAGTAAAAGTCGGAATGGGGGGCAAGAGAGGTGATTTGGTTGTAGCGGCGTTCCAGATTGGCCCAGTCGGAAATCAGGAAGCAGTCGAAGGCCTCCATGCTCAGCACGGCCGCTACCAGGGAGCGCAGCCCCCCCAGGGAAACCATGGCGAGCTGCTGTTCCAGATAATCGGAGGAGGAGAGCTCCACCGGGTCATCCAGCAGCCCCGCCGCCTTCTCCTGCTCCAGAATACGGTTCTGCAAAGGCAGGCGGATCATGCCGAAGCCCAGCAGGGCAATGATGAAAATGACGATGGTTTTCAGCATGATTCGTAAATGGCGCGGGTTAATCCATATTCAGGCGCTTGCGGATGTCCTTATCCAGAAGTTCCCATTCCGGCACGGATGTTCCGGCCTGCCGGGCCTTGGAGAGAGGGTCTCCCCAGATGGCCGTGTATTCGACAGGGCGTCCTTCGTTGTAGTCCACGGCGCTGGACGGAATGAAGGAGCTCATGCTTTCCGTGCGGGAAAGGTGGAATTCCACCAGATCGTCAGGCAGGGTGTAGCCGCGGGCCTTCGCCGCCCGGACCACTTCCTCCATGATGCGGCGCGCCCGGGCGACGTTTTCCGGGTTTTGATAGAGTTCCGCAATGCTGATGCCCCCCAGCGCCAGGCACAGCCCGTTGAACGGGATGTTCCAGACGAGCTTGTACCACTGGATTTGCTCCGCGGCGTCAAAGGCGCGCGTCTTGATGCCGGCGTTGGCAAACAATTCGGAGAGTTCCCGGGCCTTTTCAGAGCCTTCCGGGGAGGGAACGAAGGGGGCAAACTGGATGTTGCCGCCTTCCAGATGGTTGACGTGGCCCGGTTCCGCGCGCATGGCGCAGATGAAGCAGAGGCCCACATAGATGCGGTCAGCCGGGATGATGCGGGCGATTTCCTCCGCATTTCCCATGCCATTCTGGAGCGTGACTACAACCGTATCCGGTCCCATCAACGGAGGGAGGGCCTTGGAAAAACCGGCATTTGCCGTGCTTTTCCAAGCGACTATGACGAGGTCCACCGGGCCGACTTCCGCCGCGTCCCGGTACACCTTGAGCCGGGGCAGGGAGATGTCTCCATGCAGGCTTTTCACTTGCAGGCCGTGTTCTTTCAGGTAGCCGTATTCCGAACGTACGATGAAGGAGACGTCCTGGCCGGATTCCTGAAGTCTGGCTCCGTAGTAGCAGCCGAGGGCTCCGGCTCCCAGAATGGCGATTTTCATGGTGTGCGGTGAAGGTGTGTATCTTGTATTGAGATTGCCTAGAGGCCCTGAACGTTGCCCTTGTTGTCCAGATAGATGTGCATGGCGTTCGGTGAGACGGGCAGGGCCGGCATGCGCATGATTTCACCGCAGAGGGCCACCAGGAAGCCGGCTCCGTTGGCAATTTCAAAGTCACGCACAGTGACGGTGAAACCGGTGGGGCGGCCACGGAGACGACCGTTGTCGGAAAGGGAGTTCTGGGTTTTTGCCATGCAGATGGGCAGGTCCGTGAGGCGGCTGGCTTCAAACTGGGCCAGCTTCTTTCTGGCCGCGGGCGTCAGTTCCACTCCATCCGCTCCGTAAATACTGCGGGCGATGATGTTGAGCTTTTCTTCCACCGGAAGGGCGGATTCATAGAGGGGCTTGAAAGGAGCGGAGGGCTTGTCCGCAGCTTGCACCACCATTTGGGCCAGGTTTTTGCCGCCTTCCCCTCCCTGGGAGAAGATGTCCGCAATGGCGCAGGGAATGCCGCGTTCCGCACAGTGCGCCACGATGGCGTCCAGTTCCTCCTGGGAGTCGTCAAAGAATTTGTTGACGGCTACCACCACGGGGCGCTTGTAGTGGGCGGCGGCGTCCAGATGGGCGTCCAGGTTGGCAAGACCTTTTTTCAGTGCGGCCACGTCCGTGTTTTTCAGGTCCGCCAGGGCGGTGCCTCCGTGCATTTTCAGGGCGCGCGCCGTGGCTACGATGACGATGGCGGCAGGGTCCAGTCCGGATTGGCGGCACTTGATGTCCAGGAATTTTTCTGCGCCCAGGTCAAACGCGAATCCGGCTTCCGTGACGGCATAGTCCCCAAAGTGGAGGGCCATTTTGGTGGCCAGCACGGAGTTGCAGCCGTGGGCGATGTTGGCGAACGGGCCGCCGTGCAGGAAGCAGGGCACCCCTTCCACGGTCTGGACCAGGTTG
>OGYI01001588.1_pt1 | contig 21373 bp, 18 predicted proteins | sample 1576521 | NCBI WGS metagenome assembly OGYI01 (sample SAMEA3541484, study PRJEB24748) | human gut metagenome | biome: human gut; feature: human-associated habitat; material: faeces | place: China | collected 2012
TTATTATGAGTTAGAAAAGGGCGAATATCTAGTTACCCAAAAACTAAGCGCTTACGTCGAGAACATGGCATTTCGGACAAATCCTTTTTTTACTGGAAACGAATTCTCCGAGAAGAAGCATACCTTACTACATTAGAGAGCACCTTAACGCCTGCTGTCAAAGAGAATCCAGCTCCAACAACTACAGATTTTATTGAAATCAAAATGACTGATCAGGCAAGTTCAGCTACCAGTCCTTTTAAACCAGATGTTGTTATCCGAAGAGGTGCTGTTTCAATTGAAATATTAAATACAGCTACAGAAGAACTTCTAAATAAGGTTGGAGGTCTTCTCCATGTTTAATGATGATGTTGGATTTGAAAAAATTTTTATTGCCACAGGATATACTGACTTACGGCGTGGGATTGACGGCTTAGCATCTACTATTAAATTTCAGTTTGACTTGGATCCTTTCCAAAAGGGATTCAAAAATAACAGTAGCCAGGAACCGCCAATTACGGCGGTTCTCAATTTTTCAATGTACTCGCTGTTGAGCGTTTACAGAAGTGAAGCTAGTGTGACACGCTTTTTGTTTACTCCCAAAACGCATTGTTGTATAATGAGGAAAATGCAAAAAAAGACACTCCATATGAGACAGACGAAGGCTATCTATCATTGGAAGGGATTATTATCTAGACGAAGATGGGAAAAATAATGGAAGCAAAAGAAGAAATCTATCAGTACATTAAAGAAAATCACAAAGAAGGCGTGACGGCGCAGGATATTTCAGAAGTATTTGAAATTAAAAGGAATGTTGCGTCGCATTATTTGAATAGACTGGAAAAAGAAGGAAAATTACAAAAGGGAACGACAAGACCTGTATGTTTTTCTGTTATAGAAAAGGAAAATAGAAACCCAAAAGGAGCGGGCAATGTCGAGCCGAGAAAGATGGGAGAAAAATCCGATGTTTCCACATTTTCATGTTTCATAGGGGCAAATGGATCTATGGAACAGATCATAGAAAAGTGCAAGGCCGCAGTAAACTATCCGGTAAATGGATTGACGATGATCATATGCGGGGCAAGTGGTGTCGGAAAAAGTTATCTGGCGTCTTTGATACATCAGTATGCAAAAGAAGTTGGGGTTATAGAAAAAGATGCACCATTTGTTGTATTGAACTGTGCAGATTATGCAAACAATTCAGAATTATTATCTTCCGTATTGTTTGGCCATGTAAAGGGTGCATTTACTGGTGCCAATGAAGAGAAAAAAGGATTGTTGGCGGAAGCAGATGGAGGCTACCTTTTCCTGGATGAGGTACATAATCTGTCAGCAGAAAATCAGGAAAAATTATTCCTGTTTATCGATTCGCAGAAATACAGAATGCTTGGAGACAGCAAAAACTGGCAGAAAGCAAGAGTGCGTTTACTTTTTGCAACAACAGAAGACATTCAGAGCACGTTGCTTGCTACATTTCGAAGAAGAATTCCGTTTGAAATACGAATTCCGGATTTCCTGGAGCGCTCTTATGGAGAACGTTTTTTGCTTGTTGCTACATTTTTTCAAAACGAAGCAGAGATTTTAAAGAAAGACATTTGCGTAGATTCGACACTTTTCAAAAATCTGTTAAATTTGCATGAAGAGGGAAATATCGGAGCAATCAAAAGTAAGATTAAAGTATTGTGCGCACAGGCTTACAGCCAGCAAAAATCCGAAGAGTTAAAAATCAGTTCTCTAGGTGAGATGTCATCGGATAATTTCTACTTTTACTGGAATCGTCCGGAAAAGAAAAAATGGATGTCTTCTTATCAGATTTTCAGCAATATTACCGAGTGCTTTGTCCCGGGAATGAACTATTCAGAAATATGCGAAACAGAGGAGTTGTTTTTGCGGGCAATTACGATGCGGATGGAAGAAAATGAAAAAGAAAACAATTACTGTCAGATTCCGCCGTTTCAGTATTATAGAGAACGATGCAGAAATTCCATTAACAATGTATTAAAGAATTATGGCTATCAGTTGAATGAATTGGAGATAGACGAGTTTTATAAGATCATCATTGCAGTGCTGTTCGATGAAACATTTTTTGGAACTGCCTTTAAGATCAGTGGATATGAAAAGAAAAAATATCGGAAGTATGAGCTCATGGTCAGCAGGATACTGGATGCTGTGTTGGAAGAATGCAATGACAGTGTAAGAGCATTTTTACAGACGATCTTAACTGCCTGGATGTCCCAAAAAGTGAAAGTGAAATCGAAGATCAATGCGTTGATCCTGATGCATGGGGAACATAGTGCGTCAAGTATGGCAAGTCTTGCAAATGAGATGATAGGAGATTATGTCTACGAAGCATTTGATATGCCGATGCAGGTACATACAGAAGAACTGATCACCAAAGTCAATGATTATGTCAGAGACATAGAAACGACCGATGGACTTGTCCTTCTGGTTGATATGGGATCGCTGGAAAGAATGTATGATAAAATCTCCCGTAATGTAGATGGAGATCTCGTTATTGTAAATAATACTACGACAGCACTTGTACTGGACATCGGATTCAGTTTATATGATAAGGCAGATATTTATCATATCACACAGATTGATATGGAACTGTTTAATACGAAAATGCAGTATTACAAAGGATTGTCGCAAAAGCCGAATATAATTGTATCTTGCGTTTCCGGTGAAGGAATTGCAGTGGAGATAAAGGAAATCTTAAGTAAATATGTGGACGAAGAGAAGATTGATGTTCTGACAATGGATTATTCAGAATTAAAAGAACAGTTAAACCGGGGGACGAGCGAAGATTTTCATAACACAATCGTAGTTTTCACAACAACACCGCTTAACAGTACAGCTGTGCCGATCATAAATGTGGAAGATCTGGTCAATGGTTTCTCAATTCCGGCTTTTCCGGAATTTATGTTAAATAAAGAAAACGTCAGAGATTTTACGAATGACATTATTAAATTGTTTACATTGAAAGGCGTAGCATCAAGACTGCGATTTTTAAATCCGGAAGTAGTGATGCAGGAAGTAGATCGTATTATTTCTAATTACGAGAATTATTATCATATACAGCTGCCTAATTTCCTGCGGATTAATTTGTTTTTGCATACATCGATCATGATTGAACGTGTGCTTTTAAAGGAAGAGTCTGGAAAAATAGACAATATCGATACAGAAGGTATCAATGAAGATAGCAGGAAATTTATTGAAGTTTCGAAAGATGTATTTAAGGCAATTATGACAAAATACAAGATTGATATTTCAGATGCGGAATATTTACTGATTTATCAGATATTACAATCTGTAATTCCAAGATAAAATAGTGTCTAAAGAAAAAATAGTGTCTAAAGTCCGATTAGACACTATTTTTCTACTTGTAACAACGCGAAACCCTTGAAAAATAAGGGCTTAAAAAATTTTATCGGCTTTAGAAAAAGTTGGCATGCTTTTTGCATGTAATAGAGTAGAATGCAAAATAGAATCTAAGGAGGAAGAGAAAATGCATGTACAATTATGGCAAATGTTATTGATCGTTGCTTACGGATTTTTTATCAATTACGACAAAAACGGAACAATGATCGGAACATCACAACCGGTTACAGCCGGACTGATCGTAGGACTGATCATGGGAGACTTACAGACGGGACTTTATATTGGAGCGACACTTCAGTTAATGACGCTTGGTATCAGCAGCTTTGGTGGAGCTTCTGTGCCGGATTATCAGACAGCAGCATTAGTTGGAAGTTATATCGCAATCTCAACAAAGCAGGATGCATCTATTGGAATTACACTTGCAATTCCGGTAGCAATGTTAATGGTTCAGTTAGATGTATTAAAATGGTCTATCAACATCTTTTTCCAGAACAAAGCGGAAAAATATGCTGAGGCAGAAAATTATAAAGGAATTGAAAGAATGCATTATTGTGGAGTGTTCAGTACAATGTGCACATCTGGAATCCCGGTATTGTTGACAGTTATTTTCGGACCAAAGCTTGTAGGTGGAATTATTAATTACATTCCGGATTGGTTATCAAGCGGACTGTCAATTGCAGGTGGATTACTTCCGGCAGTCGGAATCGGATTGTTGCTTCGTTACTTACCGGTTAAGAGTTACTTCGGATATTTGATCGTTGGTTTCGTAGCGGCGGTATACTTGAAGGTTTCAATCTTAGGAGTTGCATTGATCGGATTTGCGATCGCACTGATCATTTACAAAAATAAAAGTACAGAAGTTGTTTCACCGGTTGTAGCAGGAGGTATGGACGAAGATGAGTAAGAAAGAAAAAACAGTTTTGACAAAAACTCAGAAAAGATCCCTGTTTCGTTGGTTTTTAAATGGAGGGGCATCTCTTAACTATGAACGTATGATGAGTATGGCATATACCTATTCTATGCTGCCATGGTTAAAAGAAAACTATAAAGGAAATCCGGAAGGATTGAAAAAATCAGTAAAGACACATTTACAGTATTATAACTGCAGCCCGTATATGAATCCATATGTTATGGGTGTAAATATGGGAATCGAAGGCCAGGGAAAAGAAAATTCACTGGATGCAGTTATGGCAATTAAGACAGGTCTTATGGGACCGCTTTCCGGATTGGGAGACAGTGTATTTGTTGTAATCCCTTGGACAATTTTTGGAGCGATCGCTGCCAACATGGCATTAAACGGAAGTGTAACAGGAATTTTCCTTTGGATTCTTGTAACATGGATCTTAAAGGGACTTGGATATCCTTTATTCAAGGCTGGTATCGCTTCAGGAACAAGTCTTGTAAACTCCATCGAATCAAAGATGAAAGTTTTAAAAGAGTGTGTAGCGGTTCTTGGTTTAACAGTAGTCGGAGCATTGATGCCAACAGTTGTAAAGGCAAATGTAGCACTTACATTTAAGCAAGGCGACCTGAAAATGACAGGTACAGAAATCCTTGACCAGATCATGCCAGGATTGATCCCAGCGGCACTTGTAGCTGTTGTTTACTGGATGCTCGGTAAAAAAGTGAAACCAGTATGGATCATCTTACTGATCATTGTAGTTTCTGTTCTTTGCGCAGTATTCGGAATTTTAAAATAAAATCAGTTTAAATCGGGAGGCAATACAATGGAAGGAATTATTCATATTAGAATCGATGATCGCTTAATCCATGGTCAGGTTGCAACACAGTGGACAAATGATCTTGGTGCAACGCGTATTATGGCAATCAATGATGAGGTTGCTACGAATCCAACATTAAAGACAGTACTTCGTATGGCAGCACCACCGAATGTAAGTACATCGATTATTACACGAGAGACAGCGGTCACAAATATTAAAGCAGGAAAGTATGCCGGACAGAAAGTTCTGATTGTTGTGAAATCACCATTTGATATTTTATATCTGATGGAACAGGGACTGGACATTAAAACTATAAATGTTGGAAATATGTCAGCAAGAGAAAACACAGAACATTTACGACCGACAGTCAGTGTGACTCCGGAAGAAAAAGAAGCATTCAAAGAGCTCTTAGCTAAAGGAGTGGAAATCACAACTATTTTAGTACCGAGTGCTCCGAAAACATATTTAAAAGACGCTCTTGCATAAAAGGAAGGTTAAAAATGTATAAAATAATTGTAGCAAGTCACGGCCCAATGGCACAAGGGATGAAAGACTCTTTGGAATTTGTCATGGGACCGGCCGAAAATGTAACAGCACTTTGTCTTGATGAAGAAGGCATTGCTAAGTTTACAGAAAGTGCAAAGAAACTCTTAGCAGAACAGGGAGGAAAAGAAATTCTTGTGATGGTTGATTTCCTGTTTGGAAGCCCGTTTAATGAATTTTCGAAACTTGCAGCAAGCTACGAAGGAAAGATGGAAATTATTACAGGAGTAAATTTACCGGCCTTAGTAGAAGCTGTAAGCAGTCAGGAAAGCGGTGAAAATATGGAAACCGTAATCCCGAGAATCAAAGAATCTGCAGAGATGAAAACTTTAAGAGAAGTGCTGGAAGAAGAGGACAAAAACGACGACGATGAATAAACCAATATTTCATATAACACCGAAAAAAGGATGGATGAACGATCCCAACGGATTAGTTGAATATAAAGGTGCATATCATGTGTTTTATCAGGCAGATCCAGACCATCTGGTAAATAAAACAATCGGATGGGGACATAAAATGAGCTACGATTTACTGCATTGGGAGGAGTGTTTACCGGCACTCCTCTCTGATGCAGATTATGATCGGGATGGATGCTTTACCGGAAGTGCAGTAGTAAAAGATGATAAAATGTATTTATTATATACGGGTCATGTAAATCAGGAGAATGGCTATGTTGAGACACAGAATCTTGCAGTCAGTGAGGATGGAATTCACTTTGAAAAATATGAAGGAAACCCGGTAATAGAAAAACCACCGATCGATACGACAATGCGCTTCAGAGATCCGAAAATATGGGAAGCCAATGGAAGATATTATGTGGCAATAGGTGCAGAGTCTGAGAATAAATGTGGAAAAGTCGTATATTATGTGAGTGATGATCTATATAATTACGAATACTGTGGAATACTTGCGAATTCAGACGGATCAATTGGAAATATGTGGGAATGTCCGAATTTTACGAAAATAGAAAGTACAGATGTGTTGATATTTTCGCCAAAAGGATTAGGAAAGCATTTCCCTGTTTCTTTTGAAAGCGGATACATGACAGGAACAATGGATTACGTGAATGAGAAATTCGAACATGGGCCGTATCATACATTAGATCATGGATTTGATTTCTATGCACCTCAGGTGATGGAGTGTGGAAATCGTAAAATTTTATTTGCATGGTTTGCAATTCCTGATTCTATCGGAAAAGAAATGGAGGATGGATGGCGACATTTACTGACATTGCCGAGAGAATTGAAGATATCATCCGATAATCGGCTTCTTATGATGCCAATAAAAGAACTGGAAGAATTACGGACGGGACTTCTGACTCAGACAAGGCTGAATGAATTGTGGGAATGCAATGTGGAAAATCAGCCGTTGGAACTGTTGTTTACAGGTTCGCATAAAGAAGTTTGTCTGAAGATTGAAGATGAGAAGGAACAGTTACTGGAGTTTACTGTAAAAAATGATTGCATAACATTAAAGCAAAAAAGAGAAGAAGGATGGGAAGAACGAACCTGTTCTTACGAAGATGACGCAGTAGAGAAAATGCAGATCTACATGGATTACAATACGTTTGAAGTGTTTATTAATGATGGAAGATATGTATTTTCATGCAGAATCTATCCGGGCGAGAAATTGCATTTCGCGATGGATGGAGCAACAAATGAAACAGGTGGAAAACTGAAAATGTATTCTTTGAGTCTGTAGTGGTGAATATTATGGCGCTTTCAATGAAACAAAATCAGCAACAGAGACAAAAACTTACACAAGAGCAAAGTTTTTTTCTGGACATGTTAAAATTCAATAAGGAAGAATTGATGGATTACCTGGAGAAGGAATATCAGGAAAATCCATTGATTGATTTCGACAGACGAGCCTTCAATAAAGAAGGGTCGTCTTTTGAGGATAATTTATTAAATGTTGAAAACAATCAGGCAAAGGAAACACTGCAGGAGCATTTGTTGCAGCAAACAGGATTTTTTACCGGAAATGTACCGGGAACGATTGCGGAATTTTTAATTTATTCGGTGGATCATAATGGATATTTGCAAGAAGAAAGTATAGCAGAAGTTCATAACATTTTTCCGCAATATACGAAAGGGCAGGTAGAAGAATTTATTCATTGTATGCAGCAGATGGAACCGACTGGTGTGTTTGCCAGAAATCTGCAGGAATGTATGGTTCTCCAGTTGCAAGAGTCCGATTCTCATTACAAAAAAGAATGTATACAGATTGTCGAAAAACATATCCGGTTGCTGGCAGAAAACAAGTTGCCTGAAATTGGAAAGGCGGAAAATATTTCGAAAGAAAAAGTAGCAGAGTGCGTAAAAATTATACGATGTTTAAATCCAAAGCCTGGTGCGCAGTATGCGAAAGATGCAGCATATTTGGAATGCGAAGTGGAAGTTCTGGAAGAAGATGAAAATCTTACGGTCAAAATGCTGAACAATTACGAAGCGTTGCAGCTGAGACCGGAGTATTATATGACGAAAGATGAGACGGTGACGGAATTTGTGAAGCCATATCTGAAAAGAATACGGCTTTTGATCGATACGTTGAATGCAAGAGAACGAACATTATTTTCAATCGTTTCAAATATAGTGGAACATCAGAAAGCATTCTTCCTGGACAACGCAAGCCTGCAGCCTTTTACATTGAAAAAAGTTGCAGAAGAACTCGGAATGCACGAATCGACGATATCAAGGGCAATTTCGAATAAATCGCTTCGATTCAAGAATCGGGAAATTCCATTAAAGTATTTCTTTGTCAGTCAAACTGTTAATGGAGACAGTAAGGACAGTGTGGAGAGTAAAATCAGAGCTCTCGTAGATGCAGAAGACAAAAGCCATCCGTTAAGCGACCAGAAAATCTGTGATCTGTTAAAGCAAGACAACGTGATTGTGGCAAGAAGAACGATCGCAAAGTACAGAGAACAGATGGGCATTTTGTCAGCATCGAAGCGAAAAACATTTATCCCCTGACAGCTCCGAAAATCTGGCTTAACATAAAAGCAGCCGGAATGATAACGAGTGTGTAACGGCAGAGGGAAATGACAAGGGATGTCGTTCCTTTCTCCGACCCTCCAGTGCACCACAGCAGGTGATTGATACAGAGGAAACTAAAAAGCCAAGGTTGATCGTTCGAAGCGCCAGTGCTCCGGCATTTATCGTATCCGGACTGGAACTGAAAAGTGCGATCAATGTATCCGGGCAGATCTGACAGAGGATCGTTCCGAACAGCATAATTCCAAGACTAAGATAAAGCGTGTATGCAAAAAGCTTGTGTACGCGCTTTTTCTTTCCGGCACCGTAATTGTAACCGATCAAAGGGCGTATTCCCTGCAAAATCCCGCTGTGATTCCTTATAACGCTAGTCAATATGACGAAAGCGAAAATGCATGACGGTTAAATAAACTTAAAGATAAACTTAAATAACTTAAACTTAAAGAATTAAAGTTAAATTTAAACTTAAATAAACCAGTAGGTGCTTTTATTGTACACCTCTTTTGCTATTCTATAGCTATCAAAGAAACACGACATGCCGGAGAGCCGGTCACAATAGCAAGGAGAGTGGCAAATATGAAAGGTTATACAACAGCACAGGGATATATGGGATATGTAGACGGAAGTTATATGCTATTCGCAAGTGAGGACGATTATTTGGAATATGTAGAAGGATAAAAGGAAAGCGTTGAGGAAGATATTATGAATGAGAAACAGATAACAAAATTGATTGGTGCAAGTATTTTTGCAGTGTTATTTCTTTGGGGAGTGTATGTATTTTCCGGATATTACAGCCAGTGGCAGGAAAAGAAAGCGCAGCAGGAGCAGCACGCAAGAGAGCAGATGGCAGAACAATATATGTCATCTTATATAGAGAAGCTACAGAAGACACTTGAAAAAGCCGGACTGGAAGGTGTGGAGGTTTCGTATCAGTATGACAAATATTCGGGATCGACGCCGGAGTATGATGAATATGGTGATTATCCATTTTCGTACAGTGTTGAGTTTACATGTGTGAAGTTGGATGAAATTTATAATGAAAACAAAAGCTATAAAGAAGTCTGTAATTATATGAAGCCGGCATATGATATACTGCAAACATCCCAGGTAGAGCGAAAGTTTCTTAACTACAAAAACGACAGAAATGTGGTTGTGTATACGAACGTCTCTGATAAGATGGACATAAAGACGAAAGCCGGATGGTATATTTTTACGAAAGAGGGAGACGATGAGTACATTTTAACAGATTCAAAGAGACAGCAGTTGTATGCAGATGAGGCAGAAGAAGATGATTATGACGATGCAGATGAGTACGAGGATACAGATGAGAATGATGAAGATGACAGTGACGCGAGCGGCGGTCCTGTTATAAAAGCCGGAGGAAGACTCATGGGAGAATCTGATTCGAAAGACACGTCTGACAGCGATAATGATACGACGAATTCTAAGAACACACAAAAGAAGAAAAAATATGATCCGTATGACGTGTATGATTATGATGATTCAGACGATTTTGCTGATGAGTGGGCAGAAGAATTTGGAGATGGAGATTACGACAATGGGTATGATGATGCATATGATTACTGGGAGGAGAAGAACAGGTAGGGGAATTATTATTTTGTGATAAGTTTTTAATAAATAAAGTGCTTGCATAAAAAAGAAATATATAATATAATCTATTTATGAAAACAAATTTGCTATTTGAACAGAACTAACGGAGAGTAAAAACAGCAGTTATAGCAGTTTTTACTCTCCGTTCTGCTATTGATAAATAAAAAAGAGCTTGCATAGCAAGCTCATCCACACACTGTGGGTCACATCAAAGTGACGATTTGAATAAATTCTTATTTGAACTTATGATGTAAAGTCTAATATGGTACTAAACTTGTCTTTAGTATAGAGAGTATTGGAAATAAAGTCAATATAAAATAAACAATTAATAAAGCAAAAGGAGGAAAACAATGGATGGTAATTACTATTTAGGTCTGGACATGGGTACTAGTTCTTGCGGGTGGAGTGTTACAGATGAAGAATACCATGTTTTAAGAAGACATGGGAAAGCATTATGGGGAGTGCGTCTATTTGAAGGTGCTAAGACAGCAGAAGAAAGGCGTATGCACAGGGCAGGCAGAAGAAGATTGGATAGACGGGGATGGAGAATTAGCATATTGCAAGAGTTATTTGCAGAAGAAATCAGCAAGGTTGATCCGGGATTTTTTCTGAGAATGAAAGAAAGTAAGTATTATCCGGAAGATAAAAGAGACATAAACGGGGAGTGTCCAGAGCTTCCATATGCATTATTTGTTGATCTTGAGTTCACAGATAAAGATTATCATAGAAAGTTTCCAACGATTTACCATTTGAGAAAATGGCTGATGGAGACAAAAGAAGTACCAGATGTTCGATTGGTTTATCTGGCACTGCATCATATGATGAAACACAGGGGACATTTCTTGTTATCGGGAGACATAGAGCAGGTTAAAGAGTTAAAAAATACATTTGAAACATTTATCCAGAATGTTAAGGATGAAGAACTGGACTTTGATTTAGAAATAACAGAAGAGAAAATATCGTATATTGAGGAAGTTTTAAGTAATAAGAATATATTAAAATCAACAAAGAAAAGCAGACTGGTAAAAGAACTTGGTGCCAGGACAAAGTGCGAAAAGGCGGTGATTACTCTTCTGACTGGTGGAACAGCTAAATTGAGTGACATTTTTGCAAATGAAGAGTTGGATGAAAATGAACGACCTAAGATCTCATTTGCTGACAATGGATACGATGAGTATATAGATTCTGTAGAGGCAGAACTTGGAGAACAGTTTTATATTATTGCATCGGCAAAAGCTGTCTATGATTGGTCTGTATTAACAGATATTCTGGATAGATGCACTTCTATTTCCGAAGCAAAGATTAAAGTATATGAAAAACATAAAGCAGACCTTCGCTTATTAAAGGAAGTGGTAAGAGAAAATTTTTCTAAAGATATTTATAAGAAAATATTTGTTGTGTCAGATGCCAAACTTGCCAATTATCCAGCCTACATTGGAATGACGAAAGTGAATGGTAAAAAGACTGCATTGGGAGGGAAGCAATGCAGTCGGGAAGACTTTTTGAAATATCTGAATAAAACAATTGTGGAAAAACTGCCAGAGAGTGAAGAAAAGACATATTTGAAAAATGAAATAGAAACGGATCAATTTTTGCCGAGACAGGTTACAAAAGATAATGGAGTATTGCCATACCAGATTCATAAGTATGAATTACAGAAGATTTTGGATAACCTTAGTGCTCGTATCCCGGTGATTGCTGAAAATAAAGAGAAATTAATACAGCTATTTACTTTCAGAATTCCATATTATGTCGGACCGTTAAATAAAGTAAAAGAAGAAAATGAACAGAAGTATACCTGGGCTGTAAGAAAGAGTGAAGATAAAATTTATCCGTGGAATTTTACGGATATCATAGATGTTGAGGCAAGTGCAGAAAAGTTTATAAAAAGAATGACTAATAAGTGTACATATTTGATTGGCGAGGATGTACTTCCGAAAGATTCATTACTGTATAGTAAATACAGGGTATTGAATGAATTGAATAATGTTCGCTTGGATGGAAAAGAAATATCAGTAGAATTAAAGCAAAAAATCTATGAAGGTGTATTCTGTAAAAGAAGAAAAGTACGTCAAAAAGATTTAAAGAACTTTCTGCTTAGGGAAGGAATTGCAGAAAGAGATGTTGATATTACTGGAATTGATGGAGATTTTAAGGCATCGCTGACGGCTTACCATGATTTTAAAGAAAAATTAAGCGGAATAGATTTAAAACAAAGTGAAAAGGAAGAGATAATACAGAATATTGTATTATTTGGAGATGATAAAAAGCTATTAAAACAAAGATTAGGGAAACTATTTCCAAAGCTGACAGATAAACAGAAAAGCAGCATAGCAGCTTTGTCTTATCATGGCTGGGGAAGATTTTCAAAAAAATTTTTAGAGGAGATAACCATACCAGCGCCGGAAACAGGCGAAGTATGGAATCTTATAACTGCATTATGGGAAACAAATGAAAACCTGAGTCAGTTATTAGGGAAGAAGTATCAATTCAGTGATCAAATCAAAGAGTATAATGAGGAACAAAATAATCCAACATTGTCGTATAAAACTGTAGAGGAACAATATGTATCTCCGGCAGTAAAACGTCAGATATGGCAGACGTTACAAGTGATAAAAGAAATAAAGAAAGTAATGGGAAAAGAGCCGGAGAGAATCTTTGTTGAAATGGCAAGGGAATCGCAGGAGAGTAAACGGACGGAGTCCAGAAAAAAACAGCTGATAGATCTTTATAAAGTGTGTAAAGAGGAAGAAAAGGAAATATATGAGAAATTAGAAAAGCATGAAGAACATCAGTTTAGGAGTGATAAGTTATATTTATATTATACGCAAAAGTGTCAGTGTATGTATTGTAATAAACCAATTGAAATACAGGACCTTTGGGACAATTATAAATGTAATATTGATCATATATATCCGCAATCTAAAACAATGGATGATAGCCTTAATAATCGTGTGCTTGTGCATCAAAAATGTAATGAAGATAAAGGTGATCGGTATCCGATATCATATACAATACAGAAAGAAAGGGGAGGCTTTTGGAAATCTTTGTTAGAAGGTAATTTTATTACAAAAGAAAAATATGAACGTTTAGTCAGAAAAACAGAACTTACTCTGGATGAGCTGGCTGGGTTTATTGAGAGACAGATTGTTGAAACAAGACAGAGTACAAAAGTTGTCGCAGATCTATTAAAAAAAGCTATGCCGGATTCAGAAATTGTGTATGTGAAAGCCAGAAGTGTATCTAAATTCCGACAGGATTACGATTTTGTTAAAGTGCGTGATATGAACGATTTGCATCATGCAAAAGATGCATATTTAAATATTGTAGTAGGAAATGCATATTATACGAAATTTACCAAAAATGCGGTTTGGTTTATAAAAGAAAATCCGGGAAGATCATATAATTTAGAGAAAATGTTTATCCATGATATTTCCAGAAATGGAAAAGTAGCATGGAAAGCAGGAGATAAGGGAACGATAAAAACTGTTCGAAATGTAATGAATAAAAATAATATTCTTGTAACCAGAAGATCTTATGAAGTAAAGGGTGGACTGTTTGACCAGCAGATTATGAAGAAAGGAAAAGGACAGGTTCCGGTTAAAACAAGTGATGAGCGGTTGCACGACATTAATAAATATGGTGGCTATAATAAGGCGGCCGGTGCATATTTCATGTTTGTCAAATCTACAGATGCAAAAGGAAATGAACAAAGGACGATAGAATTTGTTCCGATTTATAAAAAAGATTATATAGAACGGGGTAAAGAAAATGCACTGGAATATTTGCGTGAGATTATGAAAGAACGGAAATTGTCAAAGCCGGTTATTCTGATTAATAAGATCAAAATTGATACTTTATTTAAAGTAGATGGATTTTATATGTGGTTGTCCGGAAGAACAGGAAATCGATTAATTTTTAAAGGCGCAAATGAATTAATATTATCAGATGAAGAAACTAAAATACTGAAAAAGGTCATAAAATTTACAAACCGGAAAATGGAAAATAAAAATGTGGAGCTTACTGCTTTTGATGGTATAAACGAAGTAGAACTTACACATTTGTATGATGTATTTGTGAGTAAATTGCAGAATACAATTTACAAAATCAGACTTGGATTGCAGGCGTCAACCCTAATAGACAATAAAGGGAAGTTTGAAAATCTGAATCTGGAAGATAAATGTACTGTATTATCAGAAATATTACATTTATTCCAGTGTCAGAGTGCAGCAGCAAATTTGAAATTAATTGGAGGGCCGGCAAGTGCGGGAATTTTAGTTATGAATAATAATATTATGAAGTGTAAACAAATTTCCATTATAAATCAATCTGTAACTGGAATATATAAAAAAGAGATTGATTTATTAAAACTATGAGCTGGCGTATAATTGTTATTTCTAAACGGGCAAAACTGGATCTGCAATTGGGATACATGGTTGTACGAAGTGAAGAAGTAACAAAAGTAGTATTAAGTGAAATATCAACAATTCTAATAGAATCAACAGCTGTATCATTGACTACCAGTTTATTGGCAGAATTGACGAGAAGAAAAATCAAAGTGATCTTCTGTGATGAGAAGAAGAATCCTTCGTCAGAATTAATCAGTTATTATGGTAGTCATGATACAAGCAATAAAATTCGAAAACAGATTGCCTGGAGAAAAAATACAAAGGAGGCAGTCTGGACGGAAATAGTAACAGAAAAGATCCGGAAACAAAAAGAATTATTAAAAATAATGGGAAAGGAAGAAGCGGAGCTTTTATCATCTTATTTAAAGGAAATAGTCTGGAATGATACAACTAACAGAGAAAGTCATGCTGCCAAAGTTTATTTTAACGCCTTATTCGGACTGGACTTTACAAGAACAGAAGATAATAATATTAATGCTGCGTTAAATTACGGATATTCTATTATCTTATCAACATTTACAAGAGAAATAGCTGCCAATGGATATATTACACAGTTGGGCTTATTTCATGATAATATGTTTAATCAATTTAATTTAGCATCTGATTTGATGGAGCCATTTCGTGTTTTGATCGATCGTGAAGTGAAACAGATGAAATTGGACAGCTTTGAGCATGATGAGAAGATGCAATTGGTTAACATTTTGAATCAAGAAGTTTCCATAGATGGAAGAATACAGTATGTAAATAATGCAATAAAGATTTATTGTAAAAGTGTATTTGATGCTTTGAATGATGATGATAGTTCTCTGGTTCGGTTTTACAGGTTTGAGCTATAGGTTTATGAGGGTACTAGTATTTTTTGACCTGCCGGTATTAACGGCAGAGAATAGAAGAGCGTATACCAGATTCCGAAAATTTTTACTTAAAAGTGGCTTTCTGATGCTACAGGAATCGGTGTACTGTAAATTAGCATTAAATGGAACTGCAGTTAATACAATTGTAGATAATGTACATAAGAATAAACCAGAGGAAGGGTTGATTCAGCTTCTTACAGTTACAGAAAAGCAATATGCGAAGATGGATATTGTTGTTGGAGATTTAAAGAGTGAGGTTTTAGATACCGATGAAAGGTTAGTGGTTTTGTGAAATTAGTTCATCCGGAATTAAGCAGAGCAATCATTGATGATACTGTTGATTATACAGAATGGATAATTGAGGCAGCAGAAAGCTTCGCAACATTTGTATATGAACTGAAGAATCAATGTGACGGAATCGATGGAAGATATGTACTATCAGATGCTGATAAAGAACTGGGAATATCAAAAAATATGGATATCGTATTTGATATTTTCAGTATAGATATCAACAGTAAAAAGATAATAAACAAATTGTATGAGGAAATGCAGCAAGTTGCTTATTCTGAAAAAGTGTATGTCAAAACACAGGAGATAGCGCAAAGTATACAAAGGTATATCTTGGAATTAGAACAGGAAACAGATTATATACTTACGTTTACAGAAGATGTTGATTGGATGGCAATATTTAAAGCATTACGAGTACAGCATGAAGTAATAGAGGAAGATTATTTTGAAAAATTGATTCGTTATATCAAAGTTGCAACGGTAGTCATGAAGTATAAGATCTTTGTATTTGTAAATCTCCGAAGCTATTTGTCAGATTTGCAAATGCAAAAACTTATCCAAGAAGCAATTCATCAGGAAGTAAAACTGATATTTGTGGAAAATTATGTAAAAGATTGCATGGAAGGGGGATTAAGGTATATTATAGATAGAGATCAATGTGAAATCTATTAAATGTGTTTGAGTACCTTGTTTTGCGCAAATGATGGCGGTTCATTTTTGAATTTGAGGTTTGAGAATGATGTAAAAACGTATGGTACTGAAACAGAGCGCACGCACGTGATTGATATATTATCGTTTGAGAATGATGTAAAAACGTATGGTACTGAAACTTAATGACACAGAATGAAATTCAGGGCTTAGTTTGAGAATGATGTAAAAACGTATGGTACTGAAACCGGGAAAGCAATCGCAGAAGGAATCCTGAAGTTTGAGAATGATGTAAAAACGTATGGTACTGAAACGTTGTCGGCGTTAAGCCTGGGGAATTTGAGTTTGAGAATGATGTAAAAACGTATGGTACTGAAACTGAAAATGTGAAATACAGTACAGATGACGAAGTTTGAGAATGATGTAAAAATGTATGGTACTGAAACGAAGTCAGCGACCTACTACACGAAGATCGTGTTTGAGAATGATGTAAAAATGTATGGTACTGAAACGCAGAGGAAAGACAATCAAAGAGATATCTCAGTTTGAGAATGATGTAAAAATGTATGGTACTGAAACGAAACTCTGGGAAAGGAAACCATTGATCTGGTTTGAGAATGATATAAAAATGTATGGTGCTGAAACTCTTCCATAAGGCAAAAGCACAGTTCCGGTGTTTGAGAATGATGTAAAAGAATACGGCATTAAAAGTACAAGTGCACCCAATTTGGGTGCGTGGGTGTCTGAGAAAGATTGTAAAGTTAATATATATGGAAACTAAAATCAATGTAATCTATTTATATTTGAGAATGATGTAAAAGGTTAAAGGCGGCAAGTTTTTTGCTGTCTTTATTTGTTTTAAAGCTTACAAAAGCCGCTTTATCGTATACCTATTTTGCTATGCCATAACTATCAAAGAAACATAAACGAAAAACGTTTTTCTATTAATATATTAATTATAAATAATTTCCTGTATAATATTGGAGAGGCAAAATTTGTAAAAACAAATTTAAATTAAAGATAATATATGAGGTGTTAGTTTTGAGCCATGAATTGAAGAGCATTAACGAATTTAATATAGAAAAATATTTAAGAGAAAGCAAGGATAGAGGAGCCAATATTATGACACTTAGACAACAATCCGAGTATATCATCCGTCATGCACTCCACAGCGTTCTCCCGGATGAGGCGGTAAAAGCTGTTCTGACCGGGGATAGATTCCGTTCGGTTGTGGATGATAGTGGAAAACTATATCTTGTTGCAATCGGGAAAGCTGCATGGCAGATGGCGCAGGCGGCAGTAGAAATATTGGATGATCGGCTGGATGGCGGAATCGTTCTGACAAAATATGACCATGTAAAGGGAGAAATCCAGCACGTAGAATGCCTGGAAGCAGGACATCCGGTTCCGGATGAGAATTCGTTTGAAGGAACGCAGAAGATACTTGACATGACGGCAGGGCTGAGTCCGGGGGATGTAGTATTATTTCTGATTTCCGGTGGTGGATCGGCATTATTTGAGAAGCCGCTTGTATCCGGCAAAGAGTTGGAAGATGTTACAAAGCAGCTTCTTGCCAGTGGCGCAAATATTAAAGAAATGAATACGATACGGAAACGCCTGTCGGCGGTAAAAGGCGGTCGATTTGCTCAGCATGTCGCACCGGCGAAGATATTTTCGATTGTGCTCAGTGATATTATCGGCGATCCGCTGGATATGATTGCATCCGGTCCGGCATGTGCGGATCAGAGTACATGTGAGGAAACACTGGAAATTGCAGACAGGACGTAACGCAGCCTGACATATGGCATGTACCGGAAAGAAAAGGCTTATATTTGTATATTGCAGAAGTACTTATAGAAATTCATAAATACAGATACTTGCTGGTTTGCAATTATGAACGTAACTATTACTGCGGCCCACACGACACTTGTACGACGAACATATTTCGAGAAACAGTGTGTGAATAATGCTTCAGGGAACAGAGCCATATATTGTAGGCGGCCATACGGCGAGTGGTTTCTGGGTAGATACAAAGAGAGAAACAACTATTCATGGATTGTATGCAGCCGGTGATGTTGCCGGCGGATGTCCGCAGAAATATGTAACCGGTGCTCTGGCAGAGGGCAAGATTGCCTCTCTTGCAATCATCGAACAGCTGAAAGCTGCTTCTGTTGAACAGACATCCACAATCGAAGATCAGGCACAGGCAGCATTGAATGATTACGAAAAAATCCGCAGCATACAGAACGGATTATTTACAATCGATGATCTGGAAGAAGCCATGCAGAAAGTTATGGATGAATATGCAGGCGGAATCGCAAGCAATTATCAGTTTAATGAAAAACAGTTAAAACTTGCAGAAGAAAAAATCGCGCGTTTAAGTGAACTGGCAGAGCAGATCGGGGCAGAGGATATGCATGAGCTCCTTTTTGCTTATGAGTTAAAAGAAAGACTTCTTGTCTGTCAGGTTCTGATCGAACATCTCAAAAACAGAAAAGAAACACGCTGGCATTCGTTTAACGAAAATCTTGATCATCCGGAGACAGATGAGAAATTTGAAAAATATGTAAATTCCAGAATGGAAGACGGCAAGCTCCATATTCTGTTCCGGGATCTGGTAAAGGGGGATACTTATGAGCATACAAATTCGTAAAGACCGTTGTGTCGGCTGCGGAAAATGTCAGGAAGTATGTCCCGGTACCCTCATTCAGATCATAGATAAAAAGGCAGTCATGAAATATCCGAAGAATTGCTGGGGCTGCGTTTCCTGTGTAAAAGAATGCAAAGCAGGAGCCATTGAATTTTATCTTGGCGCAGACATCGGCGGCATGGGTGGCACAATGAATGTCACACAAAAAGGTGATCTTCTCAACTGGAATATCACCAGAGCAGACGGCAGCGAACTTGTGATCAGCGTTGACCGGAGAAATTCCAATAAATATTAAGACAGGAGATCAAATATGAGCGGATTATCACATTTAGATGAACTGGAAGCAGAAGCAATATATATTATCCGGGAAGTGGCAGCAGAATGCGAAAAACCAGTAATGCTTTATTCCATCGGAAAATTATTACCTGCGGAAGTGTGGATGATGGAAAATCCACACTGATCGGACATATACTTTATGACTCAAAACTGCTTTATGCAGACCAGGAAAAGGCCCTGATTCTTGACAGCAAAGTCGGATCCAGGGGCGGTGCAATTGATTATTCACTTCTTCTTGACGGTCTGATGGCAGAAAGAGAACAGGGTATCACCATCGACGTGGCGTATCGTTATTTTACTACAGATAAAAGAAGTTTTATCGTTGCAGACACACCTGGTCACGAAGAATATACAAGAAACATGGCTGTCGGCGCCTCTTTTGCACAGCTTGCAATCATTCTGGTCGATGCAAAACAGGGGGTTCTGGTACAGACAAGACGCCATAGCCGTATCTGTGCGCTGATGGGAATTCATCACTTTGTATTCGCAGTTAACAAAATGGATCTTGTGGGATACAGTGAAGAGAGATTTAATGAAATTATGAAAGATATTAACGAGCTTTCTGAAAGTCTCGGACTTCAGGATGTTGTGATCGTTCCGGTCAGTGCGACTGAGGGTGACAATGTGACTGTCAAATCCGAAAATATGCCATGGTATACAGGAAAAACACTTCTGGATCATCTGGAAACCGTTGATGTGACAGAAACTGAGAGCGAGGCAGGATTTTATATGCCGGTACAGCGTGTATGCCGTCCGAATCATGAATTCAGAGGCTTTCAGGGACAGATTGAAAGTGGCAGGATAAAAGTCGGACAGACCATTACTACACTTCCGAGCAATGAAGCTGCAACAGTCAAAACACTACTGAATGGAAGTACATCTGTAGAGGAGGCGGTGACAGGACAGGCAGTGACGATCCAGCTTGACAAAGAAGTAGATGTCAGCCGTGGATGTGTTCTGACAGATCAGGCACAGCTTTCCGTTGCAAAGAGCTTTACAGCAACACTTCTCTGGATGGATGACAGCAGACTGACCCTCAGAAAAGAGTATCTGGTAAAACTCGGTACAAAGAGAATTCCGGGATTCATCCGAAGCATCAAATATAAGATTGACGTCAATACAGGAGAACATATTTCTGCCGATTATATTGAAAAAAATGAGATCGCACTCTGTGAGATTGAGCTGGCTGAGAAAATCGTGCTGGATGAATTTAAGAAACACAAGACACTTGGTGAAATGATCCTGATCGACCGTGTCAGCCATATGACTTCTGCCTGTGGTGTACTGGAAACCGTAGATAATGATGGAGAAAAACCATATTTCCAGAAAGACGATATCAAAGTCGGCGGTTATGTGTTTGAAGAATTTTACTTCGATCTGGAAAATGCAATGATGTCCCAAACCGGATCTGATAAGAAAACCTATCATGTAGGTGATGAGGTGCCGGTTTCCGGTGACAGCTTCAAATATCCGGAATACTTTGATGTTTTGTCTGTTGAGGACGGTGCAGCTGTCCTGATACGTGACGGCAAAGTAGAAGATATTCAGAGGATTGAAGATTACCGCTATATGGGACTTCCGGTAGTTGATGAGCGTGGAATGGCACTGCTTGTAAAGAACAAAGCGGAACTGGAAAAATTCTTCGAAGAAGCAAAAACAGTGACTGTGGAAAACAGATCCGAACTGCATAATAAATGGTTTAGATTTGAGACATACAGGAAAGTGGTTTGTACGGATAATTTTTGGGTAATCTAAGGGAACTTCCTTAAAAACCTTCTACAGGATTCTTACCTGTTTTTGTTTGTTTATTAAAAATGGATATGATATATTAGAACATATAGAATACCAGGTGGTTGTAGATAATGGATTTATGACCGGAGAAAGGGCAGGGAATGGGACGGGAATTTTGGAATGCTGTTGAGGAGAATCCGATCATTGCGGCAGTAAAATGCATGGA
>OGYI01001590.1_pt1 | contig 21341 bp, 19 predicted proteins | sample 1576521 | NCBI WGS metagenome assembly OGYI01 (sample SAMEA3541484, study PRJEB24748) | human gut metagenome | biome: human gut; feature: human-associated habitat; material: faeces | place: China | collected 2012
AACACGAGGTGTACACCGACGAGGAGATCAAGCTGCTCATCGACGAGAGCACCGAGAGCGGCCTCATCGACCCCGAGCAGAACGAGTACGTGGACAACATCTTCGACCTGGGCGACAAGGACGCCGAGGCTATCATGACGCCGCGTACCAACGTCATCTGCCTCGACCTCGAGGATTCGCTCGAGGAGAACCTGGCGCTCATCATGCAGTACAAGTACACGCGCTATCCCGTGTGCCGCGGCAACAAGGACCGCATCGTCGGCTTCGTGCACGTGAAGGACCTCTACACGCTGCCGCCCGACAGCACGATGGAAGACCTGCGCATCCGCACGATCCAGGCCGTTCCCGAGGGTATTCCCATCGCGAAGCTGCTGCAGATCCTGCAGGCGAAGCACACGAAGATAGCCGTGGTCATCGACGAGCACGGTGGCACGTCGGGCATTGTCACCATGAGCGACATCATGGAGCAGATCGTCGGCCGCATCGACGACGAGTACGCGCACGGCGGCTCGGACGCCGCGGTGCGCCTCGACGACGGCAGCTACCTCGTGGACGGCGCCATGGCCATCGACGAGGTGGAGGAGCTCATTGGCTTCGAGCCCGAGGAGGCCTCCGAATGCGAGACGACAGGGGGCCTGCTGCTGTCGCTGTTCGACCGCATCCCCGAAGAGGGCGATTCCGTGACCATCGAGCATGACGGCCTCAAGGCCACGTTCACCGTGGTGGACATGGACCGTCACCGCATCGACAAGGTGCGCGTAGTGCTGGAGCAAAAGCCCGAGGTCGAAGGTTCGGAAAAGGACCGCTAAACCCTCACGCCCGTGAATCGCTCGGCGTTCTTCCAGAGCATTTTCTCCAAGTCTCCGTCGGAGAAGCCGAGCGACGTGAACGTGTCGTACTCGTGCGCCGGGTCCCACATGGGGAAGTCCGAGCCGAACATCACGCGGTCGGCGCCCCACAGGTTCACGAGCTCGCGGGTGCGCCGGTTGCCGAGGAAGGCCATAGAGCTGGACACGTCGATGAACACGTTCTCGTCGTGCAGCACGTCGTAGCCGATCTCGGGGACGGACCAGCCGCCGAAGTGGGCGGCGTCCACCACGAGGTCGGGGAACGTGTGCAGGATGTTCTTGAGCCGGCGCGGATGCGAGAAGTCCGTGCGGTAGTCGCCCGTATGCACGATGAGCGGCAGGCGGCCCTCGATCATCTCGTAGATGCTCATGAGGCGCGGGTCGTCCATGTTCACCTTCTGGGTGTCGGGATGCAGCTTCATGCCGCGCAGGCCCAGGCCGACGGCGCGCTCTATCTCCGCCTCAGGGTCCTCGAGGTCCTGGTGCATGGCCATGAAGCCGATGAGCTCGGGGTGGAGGCGGCACTGCTCGGCGATGAAGTCGTTGATGCTGGCCACGGCGCTGGGCTTGGTGGCCACCGAGTGCACGACGAAGTGCGTGAGGGGCGCCTGCTCCTTCGAGGCCAGCAGATGCGCCGCCGTGCCCTGCCCGTACATGTCCACGAGATAGAACTCGCCCACGGCGCCGACTGCCCGCTCGGCGATCTTCTCGGGATAGATATGGGCATGCACGTCGATGACGGCCATGGCTGGGCTCCTTGCTCGCTTGGGTAGGCGGCTCGTCACGAACCGCGCGTATGGTTTCGCTGTCGATTGTACTGCATCCGCGCAGCGCACGCGCCAATCTGTCTGGCCGAACCGCTGGGCTTCGCAATGAAATCCGCTTAGGGAAGCACTGATTAACGCAACGATACTCTTCGTGATTGCGCTAGGCTTACAGCATCCGCATACGGCCCTTTTAACATGACTGATTAAGTCATTGACGAAATCAGAGGCTAGGGCCATGCTTGAACGAGTTTCTGCCGGCACGAAACCGAGAAACCCCTGGTGGCGAAAAGCCGCCCCCCGGAGTTCGCCGTTGAAATCATGCCACAGCCTTCGATTTCGTCCAGCCCCTTCTGCTGTCTCTTCTACCGGACGTTAGGGAAGCGCAATTAATCAGCGTTTCCTTAGCTGAACTCACTTCTTGATTTGCGTGTATTCTGTGGAGGTAAAGATAAGGCTTGCCCTCTGCATGAAACATGAGTAATATTCAATCTTGCCGCTTTTCCTGTTTGCAGTATACCGGACAGGAGGGGCAGGCGCCAACGTTGCGGGGTGGAGCAGTCTGGTAGCTCGCCGGGCTCATAACCCAGCAACATTGACAACTTAGTTTCTAGAAATTGCGGGGTGGAGCAGTCTGGTAGCTCGTCGGGCTCATAACCCGAAGGTCGTTGGTTCGAATCCAGCCCCCGCGACCATAAAACACCAGGTCAGAGGCTAAATCCTCTGGCCTTTTTTATTGCCCAAATCAGGCTGTTTTTGGGCTAATTTGGGCTAAAATGCCCTCCTTTGGCCCTTGCCCGAGCCTCTACGTCGGCACTTTTTTCCGCCGTCGAAGCGCCCTTCGAGATGAGGTTATGGGCTAATTTTGGGCTAAAATACAATGAAACAATCTGCAACCTGGGGAAACCCCATGAAACGCCAGGGCCATTAGCCCAAAAACGGGCCGATCGGCGATCCAGCGATTCCACATTGCGAACACAAAGTTTCACGTCCTCCTTCTTTCGCGGAGAAATTCTCCCGTGCCCCTCCGATGGGGCGAATAGAACCGAATAGAACTGAAAAACGCCCCTCTCGTTTGCCGCTCACCTGCCCATTCCCAATAATCTAGCCAGGCATCGATTAGGAGATGTCTCTTTTCGGAAAGCACGAAGACAGAGAAATGAGCAGGCATGGAGACAAGAAAGACCGGCAGCACCAACGATCGGCAGGATCTGCTTGCCGAGATGCTCGGCGTCATGGCGCGACTCCGGGCCGCCGAGGAGCCGTCCCCCGCCGATGCCGAGCCGCGCCGCGAGGCGGGTTCCAAAGGGCCCGCGGGCGAGGAGTGGCTCTCTGTACAGGCGGCGTGCGACTACGTGCACGTCTCGCGCACGACCATGTACAGGCTCGTCAGGGAGGGCAAGCTACCGTCCCACCGCGTAAGGGGGCGAATCCTGATCTGCAGGGAGACGCTCGACCGGTGCATCAAGGACGGCTTGCTTGCTTAAGCGAACGTCTTAGCGTTTTACAGGATCCGCGACTGCTGCCCTCGCCCGTTCAGCCGCCTTCCGCCGTTGAATGCGCGCATGCCCATACGGTCGCGTTCGCTTCAGCAGAAGCGTGTCGGAAAGGAGTGCGTGCATGTCGGACGCTGGAGTGAAGAAGATAAAGGCCAAAGAGGAAGGCGCCGGGAGAAGGCAGGTCGCGGAGATCAAGCTCATCTGCACCGAGAAGGACATCTACACGATAGAAGAGGTCGCCGAGATGCTCCACATCAACAAGCATCTGGCGTACAAGCTGATCAAGCTGCCCGAGGACCCGCTGCCCGCCCGCCAGCTCAGGTTCAGGACGAGGGGCTACCTCGTCACGAGGCGGGAGCTGAACGAGTGGGTGGAGCGCAACGCTCCTCTGCTCGGAAGCCCCGAGAGATAAGGGCGAGGCTGGCCATGGCGGGCGGCGAGGAAGGCTTCATCGTGATCCGGAGGTTCATGATAAAGCAGTTGAAGCTGCAAGGGGTCCCCCTGCTGCTGTACGCAAGGATATACGGCTTCACGGTCGGAGGGGGCGCGGGCTGCTACGAATCCCAGAGGTCCATGGCCGAGAGCCTCGGCGTGAGCGAGAGGGCGATCGGCAAGGCCCTCAGAATCCTCAGGGAGAAGGGGCTGGTCGTCGAGGTCGGCTCGCATCGCCTGCGAAACGGGCGCTCGACCAAGGTCTTCCGCGCCGTGAACCCGCTCAAGGGCGCTGGTGGGACAATCTGTCCCACCGGAACGGACTTCGCCGAACAAAGTTCCGAGGGGCCGCGCCCCCTGCCCGAACGGCCACGACGACGCCCTCCGAACCGAGTTCCGCCAGAGAGTATAGAGATGAAAAACCCCAGGGAGAGGAAAGCCGAGGATGGCTTCGACAGATACAGCTTCTGAGCCAAGCCGCTTCACCGAAGCGCAGCTTGCCGAAATGGGGATGGAGTACCCTCCCCCTCCCGAGGTCCGATGCCTGCATTGCGGGAGGCAGAAGGCCCCTTTCGCCCTTCTGATCGCCGGAAAGGTCGTCTGGATCAGCGGAGGGTGCGGTTGCGACCAGGAGAGGGCGGCGAAGGAAGAGGAGGAGGCCAGGAGGGCCGCCGAGAAAGACCGGCGCTACGCGGAGAAGCTCCGCGCGGTCGGCATACCTCCGCGCTACCAGAACGCGGTCATCGACAGCAACGAGGCCGCCATGTTCCTCGCCGACTTCGACTCCCGTCCCGGCAGCGGGCTCTACATCCAAGGCACGTGCGGATCGGGAAAGACGTCCCTTGCCTGCGCGCTGGCGCGCAGGCTCTTCGACGCGAAGAAGCGCGTGCTCGTCACCACGGCGATAGACATGCTCGGGGAGATCCAGCGGACGTTCGACGACTCGAGCCCAACCCTCGACGTCGTGAGGAGGTACGTCGAATGCGACCTCCTCGTCATCGACGACATGGGCAAGGAGAGCGCGGGGGACTGGGCTGTCCGCACCCTGTTCCAGATCCTGAACGCGAGGTACGGGGAGATGCGCTCGACGATCGTCACGAGCGAATACGACCCCCCGAACCTCGGGAGGCGAATGAGCCGGCAGGGGTTCGGCGATCCGGCGACCGCCATCCTGTCCCGCCTGAAGGAGACCTGCACGCGCATCGAACGTCCCGACGTCGACTTCAGGAGCCTTCCCGGAGGGTATCCGGGAGGCCGAGCGACCAGCGGAACCGAATAGAACCGAGCGAACAGTCCGCCCACCTCGACCGCTCCCGCCCGATGGTTCAATGGGCGCGAACCGTCCTCCCGCCGATGCCGACGACGCCGGTCCGGGGGGCAGCGAAAGGGGGCGAGGTCGTTGGCGCACGCTGCGACGCATATCGGGGCCGATCGGGCCGACGCATCCATCCAGGAATCCTTGGCGGCGAAATGCCAGGAGAACGGCTGGCTGAGAGCCGGCGGATACGCCTGGCAAGACGACCCCTACCTCGAAGACTACCCTTACGATATCCGCGAAGCATCCTCGATGGAGGAGCTTCGCTCTTTTTTCCGGCGCGGAAACTGGGCGATACGGCAGGGCGTGGTCTACCGCGATCTGGCCTTCGTCCAGCAGGTCGACGGCGGCGACGAGTGGTGGACCCTCAAGAAGATCGGCGACGAGGGCGGGCCCGGCGATTGGCTGGCGTTCGAGAACTGCTCGTTCGGCGGCCTGAGCCGGGACCGGCACGGCTTCAGCGACCTCATCGTGGGCATGAGCGCGGCTTCCGCGAGCGAATGCGAGAGGCTCGAATACAGGCTTCCCATGCTCGACGAGCCCTGGAGCCTCATGACTGCCCGCGCCGAGAACTGGGCGGGCGATCAGGTTGAATGCAAGATCCTCGAGAGCCGTTGCGGCGACTACGCGGTGAAGGCATACGAGCGCCCGAGCTTCGACGGCGCGATGCTCGAGATATCCGACCGCGCCTCCCGCGCCCTCGTGTTCCATGACGGGGCATGCGACAGCATCGTCTCCGCTTCGGGCAGAGCCCGCGATGCATTGTCCTCCCTGATCGAGGGGTCGCGGGAAAGCGATGGAAGATCGAGGTCGGAGGCGGCGAGAAGCAGGCTCAGGAGCCTCAGAGACGCTTCGTCGGAAGCCCGCGAATCGTCGTCGGCGATCAACCCCCCTTCAACCGCAACGGGAAGAAACGGCAAAGCACGTTCCTAGCAAGGCATCCGATGCCGCTGGAGCGTGCTTTGTCGTTTTGCGAAGTGGGACAGATTGTCCCAGCGAGAAACGGAGGTAGAACCGATGGCCACTGATTTCGGGGACGAGAGCGGCGAGAAGCTGTTCGACTGGGTGCTGAGGATCGGCCAGGACGCAAGCGAGCAGGCGATGCTCGCGAGCGCCGAGAAGCTGAAGAACGCATTGCGAAACGCCCGCGGGGAGATAGGGGGAAAGGGCCCGGAGGATGCCGCGGAGCAGCCTTCCGAGTGGGCGAAGCTCAGCATGGAGCAGTTCGCATCCCTCCCCGAATACCGGAGCATCAAGGAGATCATCGACGGGAAGCTCTCGGGCGAGGGCATCGAGCACGCCTTCTTCGAGGAAAAGGGAAAGGAGCACCTTCTCTTCAAGGTGGAGGACGCCCCTAGCGTCTCCCGCACGTTCGGCGACCTGGAGAAGCAGGCGGACATCGCCCTCGACAGGGCGCTCGAGGCGCGCGGAAAGACCCGCGAGCAGATAAGGGACGCCCAGCCGCTCGAGGAGCGCGCGGCATCCGCCCGCGAGAGCGCGAAGGCGATGGAGGCGGCGCGCGGCAAGGCCCATGAGGTCGAGATCGCGGCGGTGAGGTCCAAATGAGTCCTTCCCTTATCGCGGCCCTGATGGCGACGCCGATCGCGTTCGCGGCCGGGAACCTTTATGTGTCGAACCTGACGTCGCTTCCAGGAGAGCCGATCACGAACCTGGCGACCGCCGCCGTCACGCTGCCGGGCTTCGTCGCGAAAGGCGGCGGTTTCACCGGAGAGCCGGCGGGAATCTGCGTCGGCGTCCTGCTCGTCTGCGCGGTGTGGATCGCCTGGTCGTACCGCCTGACGGCCAAGGAGACCAGGAACGGCGAGGAGCACGGCAGCGCCCGCTGGGCGACCAGGGCCGAGATGAGGGCGTTCGGGGACGCGAAAGCGCCCGACAACAACATCATCCTCACGAAAGGGGCGCGGCTGGCGCTCGACCGCGGGAGGTTCGACCTCAAGACCGACCGCAACCACAACGTCGTGGTCGTGGGCGGCTCGGGCTCCGGCAAGACGCGCTACTACGTGAAGCCCAACCTCATGCAGCTCAACTCCAGCTACTTCGTGACGGACCCCAAGGGGACCCTCATCGGCGAGACGGGGCATCTCTTCGCGGAGGCGGGATACGAGATCCGCTCCTTCAACACCATCGACTTCGCCGAATCGAACCGCTACAACCCGCTTCGCTACGTGAGGAGCGAGGCCGACGTCCTCACCTTCGTCGAATGCCTCATCAAGAACACCACAGGCGACAAGGATCATGCCGGAGACCCGTTCTGGGAGAACGCGGAGCGCCTGCTCTACACCGCGCTCGTCTCCTACCTGCTCGCGCACTGCCCCGAGGAGGACCGCAACCTCCCCGGGCTGCTCGTCCTGCTCGGGCTCGCGGAGGCGAAGGAGGAGGACGAATCGTACATGAGCCCGCTCGACATCCTCTTCGCCGAGCTCGAGACGGGAAAGAAGCTCGTGAAGACCGGCGAGGCAGCCGAGGAGGACTTCGAGAGCAGGGCGTTCTCGAGCGGTGCCGGAGGGTTTACGTGGGTGAGGACCGGCGAGCCGGTGCCGCCCGAGGACGACTTCTCGCTGTCGAACTACAAGGCGTTCAAGACCGCCGCAGGCAAGACGCTCAAGTCGATCATCATCAGCTGCAACGTGCGCCTGAAGCCCCTGTCCATCAAGGAGGTCTCGAAGCTCCTCGAGCGCGACGAGATGGGCCTCGACAAGCTCGGCGAGGAGGGCAAGAGGACGGTCGTCTTCGCGAGCATGCCGGACACCAACTCGACCTTCGACTTCCTCTTCGCGATCCTCATGTGGCAGACGCTCGACGTGCTCTGCAACGTCGCGCTGAGGCGGCATGCGGGCCATCTCCCCACGCACGTCCACTTCATCCTGGACGAGTTCGCCAACATCGGCCACGTCCCGGACTTCGAGCGGACCATCGCGGTCGTGCGCAGCCGCAACATATCCTGCTCGATCATCCTGCAGTCCCTCGCCCAGCTCAAGAGCCGCTACAAGGACGACGCGCAGACCATCCAGGACTGCTGCGACACGACGCTCTTCCTCGGCGGAAAGTCGGGCGAGACCAACAAGGAGATCTCGGAGGCAGTCGGAAAGCAGACCGTCTCCACGATCACCTTCAACGACTCCCGCGGCTCCAACTCGAGCCGGACCCGCAACTACAACAGGCAGGAGCGCGACCTCATCCAACCGTCCGAGGTCGGAAGGCTCCCCAGGGACGAGGCGATCGTGCTCATCACGGGAGCCTTCCCGTTCAAGGACAAGAAGTACCCGCTCGAGCGGCATCCCCGTTACAGGCATATCGATCCCGGCCGTCCAGGGGCAAGGCACGCCGAGCGGTTCGGCTTCGCGTCCTATCGGACCCGTCAAAAGGAGGAGGCATGAGGGAAAGAAGAGCCTAGGGGCGGCGGCGCCCGGAGACCCGGCCCATGCGCGGGCAACTGCGCATGGGGCCGCCGCCCGCATGCGCCTCTCGGGATCGATCGGGACACATCGCCGCGATCGCGGCGAGAAGAAGAAAGGAAACCATGATGCTAACCCAGATAATCACGCTCGTATCGGGCTGCGTTACGTTCCTCGGCGGGTTCCTCGTCGTGTGGGGCGCGGTCTCGCTCGGCCTCGCCATCCGCGAGCAGCAGGGAGGCTCCCAGATCGCGAGCGCCATCTCGACCATCGCGGGCGGCGCGATCATCATCGCGGCCGCCGTCTACTTCGGCATGCTCGACACATCCTGGCTCCCAGCGTAGGTGGTCGGCATGTCACTGCAGATACCGATTCAAAAGGACATCGGCGAGTACCAGGAGAAGATCGTCGGCAAGATGAGCCTGCGCACGCTCGCGTGCGTGTCCCTCGGCTTCGCGTCCGCCATCGCGGCGGCGGCGATCGTCTACTTCGGGCTCGGAATCGAGGTCGGCAACGCGACGCTTCCCGTCATGGCCGCGGCGCTGCCGTTCTGGCTTGCCGGGTTCTGGCGACCCTTCGGGATGAAGCTGGAGGAGTTCCTCCCCCTTCTCTGGGAGCACTCCATGAACAGCCAGACGATGCTCTACGACACCGGCGACGCGCTCGCCGGCTGCACATGCACGGGCCCCGTCGCAGGAAAGCCCTCCCGCAAGGCGCGCCGCAGGGCCAAGAGGAAGGGGGCCGAGGTCAATGGCCCAGAACAGCTCTAGGAAAAAGGCGCCCGCCAGGAAGTCGAGCCTCATGGGGCTCCTTCTCGGCGGCAGGAAGGCGACGGGCGCCGAGGCGAAGGCCCGCGAGGAGAAGACCAGGCGCACGTCCAAGGCCCGCAACTCCGCGAAGCGCCAGCTCGACTACATCGGATACGACGCCATGTACAAAAACGGCATCGCCCAGGTGGAGGAAGGGCTCTTCAGCCAGACGGTCGAGTTCTCCGACATCAGCTACCAATCGGCGCGAAGGGACGCCCAGGAGAACATCTTCTCCGTCCTCTCAAGCCTCTACAACTACTTCAACGCGGACGCCTCGGTGCAGCTCTCGATCGCCAACACGCCCATCCCCGCCGACGTGATCGGGTCCAAGCGCTTCTTCCGCCATGTCGCCGACGTCGACGACGGGCTCGTGGACGAGTACAACCGGATCCTCAACGACAAGCTGCGCGAGGGCGTGTCCAACCTCGAGCGCCACCGCTACCTCACCTACATGGTCGGCGCCGACGACGTCGATGCGGCGACGCCGAAGCTCGCCCGCATCCGCGCGGACGTGTGCCAGACGCTCGCGCGCATCCGGTGCGACGCGCGCCCGATCGACGGCGAGGAGCGCCTGCGCGCGATGGACGCCATCGTCCGACCTAAGAAGCGCTTCGAGTTCAGCTGGGACAAACTGTCCCAGTTCCGCGGCCTGCGCACGAAGAACCTCATCGCCCCGAACCTCATGGACTTCGCGCCCGAGGGACGGGCGGACTGCTTCGAGTCCGACGGGGTGTTCGGGAGCGTGCTCGCCATACGCGACTTCGGGAGCATGCTCGAGGACTACTACCTCGCGAACATCATCGACCTGCCCATCCCGCTCGTCGTGACGCTGCACATCCAGCCCATCGCGCAAAGCGACGCGCTCGCGATGGTGAAGCGCCAGCTCGACTGGATGGACAAGGAGATCATCGACGAGCAGATGGCGGCGGTGAAGAAGGGCTACGACTACTCGATCCTCCCGCCCGAGCTGCGCTACTCGAAGGAGGAGGCGGAGGAGCTGCTCGACTTCCTGCGCAACAAGAACGAGCGCCTCTTCGTCTACACCGGGCTCGTCTACACCTACGCCGACAGCCTGGAGGAGCTCGACCGCCAGGTGGAGCAGGTGGTCTCCGTGGCCCAGGGGAACTCCCTCGGGATCGTCGGGCTCGACTACCGCCAGAAGCACGCGCTCAACTCCATGCTCCCCTTGGGGCGCAACCACGTGAACGTCTCCAGGCACCTCACCACAGGCCAGATCGCGATGCAGATGCCCTTCGCCTCCCAGGAGCTCAACCAGGAAGGCGGCGGCTACTACGGCCAGTCCAAGCAGTCGGGCAACCTCGTCATCTGCAACCGCAAGAAGCTCGCGAGCCCCATGGGGTTCGTCTGCGGCAAGCCGGGCTCGGGCAAGAGCTTCAGCGTCAAGCGCGAGATCCTGAACACGGTGCTCGCCTTCCCCGAAGACGAGGTCGTCATCTTCGACCCCGCCGGCGAGTACTCCACCCTCGTCGGAAGCTGCAATGGCCAGAACATCCGCCTCGCGCCCGACTCGGACACGTCCATGAACCCCTTCGACCTCACGGACGTCGAAGGCAAGGCGGACGCCGCCCAGATGGCCTTCAAGATCGACGCGTTCCTGGCCCTCTCCTCCGCCATGATGGCGGAGGGCGCAGAGGGGCTCCCCGAAGCGGACAAGTCCATCATCACGCGCTGCGTCGAGGCCGCCTACGCCCAGGCGGGAGACCGCATCCCGACCCTCGAGGACTTCTACCGCGTGCTCGTCGAGCAGCCCGAACGGGAGGCGCGCGACATCGCGCTTCGCTACGAGCGCTTCGTGAAGGGGGCGCTCTCGTTCTTCAACCGCCAGAGCAACGTGGCGTTCAAGAACCGCGTCACCAACGTCGATCTGCACGACCTCTCCAGCAACATGCGCGTCTTCGGCATGCTCACCGCGCTCGAGGCGGTGCGAAACCGCATGTACGAGAACTTCGAGCGGGGCGTCACCACCTGGCTCTACATCGACGAGGTGCAGAGCCTCTTCGGGCACCCCGCCATCATCGAGTACTTCTCCAAGTTCTGGGCCGAGGGGCGCAAGTTCAACCTCATCTGCACCGGAATCACGCAGAACTCGACCTACATGCTCACGCACGAGTCCGCCCGCAACATGGTCCTGAACTCGGATTTCTGCCTGCTGCACAAGCAGTCCGCGCTCGACCGCAAGAGCTGGGTGGACCTGCTCACCCTCTCCGACACCGAGGCGGGCTACATAGACGATTCCATCAAGGCCGGCGAGGGCCTGCTCGTCGCGGGCGGCGTGCGCGTGCCGATCATGGACGACTTCCCGAAGGGCGCGCTCTACGACCTGTTCAACACCAAGCCCGACGAGATCGCCGAGCTCAAGCGCAAGGCCGTCTTCGAGGCGAACAGGCGGGCGAGCTCCGGATCTCGGGATGCGGATGGCGAGGAGAGCCCTGAACGATGAGCGGCCAGGGCCAGACATACCAGGATGCCGGGATGCGCGAGCTCGTGGCGGCCGAGAAGGTGACGGTCCTCAACTCGGGGACGGTCAAATCCGCCGACGACCAGGCGCTCTCGACGCTCGCGGAAAGGTCCACGGCGGCACGGGAGGCAAGCCCGCTCGCCGCCGCAAAAGCAGGACGCGTCCCGAGGGGCGCATCGAGGGGACGCGCGCGATCCCGCGGAGCCGCCGAAGGATCGGCCGTTTCGGATCAGACCGCCGCGCAACCCGGGCGCCTCGGCGGGCATCGCGTCGCGATCGGAGCGAAGGCGGCGATCGGGAACGCGGCGGTGGACGAGCTCGACGACACCGAGGAGTTCTCGGGAGCCGCCGGCGTCCGCGACAAGGCCGTCCTGGCCAAGCGCCTCTCGGCAAAGGCCCGCGGAGCGGGCAAGGCGAACGGTCCCGTCCGGCAGGCGGGATCCGGCAAGCGCCCCGGCGCGTCCTCCAAGAAGGCGTCGCGCGCCGCGGGGTCCGCCAAGGGGAAGGGCGCGGCCAAGGGCGCAAGCGCCTCGGCTGCCCGCGCCCAGGCTGCCGTCCGGGCGAAGACGGCCGAGGCTGCAGGCGGCGCCAAGGCGGCGGCAGCAGCGAAGAGCACATCGGCGAAGGCGATAGGCGGCGCCATCGCGAGCGCAGCCGCCCCCTTGGGAGGCGTCTTCGCGGGAGTGCTCGCGTTCATCCTCGCCGCGCTCGCCGCAAGCCAGCTCGCCGCGGCGCTGTTCGGCTTCTGGCAGAACGAGGCGGCGAAGCAGAGCCTCGCGGGCCTTCCCCCCTACATTACCTACGAGATGGTGGAGGAGGCAATCGAGTGCCAGGAGGACTACGGGCATCCGGCGGGCTGCACGATAGCCCAGATCATCTGCGAATCGGGCCAGGGCGACCACATGAGCCGGCTCGCGGAGCGCGACCACAACCTCTTCGGGATGAAATGGTCCTCGTCGTTCGCCGCCTGCCCAGAGGTGACCGGCAAGTCGGCCTGGGCGACCAACGAGGAGTACGGGGGCGAGGCGGTGGCGATCACGGCGTACTTCACCTCGTTCACCTCGGACGTGGACTGCATCCGCTTCAGGAGCCGCGTCTTCCTGCAGGCGGGCCACTACGCGAACAACCCGCTCATCCGCGAGGCGATCGAGAAACGCGACTCGGACAAGATGGCCGAAGGCCTCAAGGACGCGGGATGGGCGACGAGCTCGTCCTACGTCGAGAGCCTCAAGTCGGCCATGGACGCCTACGGCCTGCGCCGCTTCGACGGCATGAGCCTGGAGGAGTTCCGGAGCCTGGACCAGGCGAGGTCGACCGTGGTCGCGGCGGCGCGCAGCCAGCTCGGCGTGCCCTACGTCTGGGGCGGGACCACGCCCGGCGTCGGGCTCGACTGCTCGGGGCTCACCCAGTACTGCTACGCCCAGGCGGGGATCTCCATCCCGCGAAACTCCGAGGACCAGGCCGCGTTCGGCGCCAAGGTCCCCGTCTCGCTCGCGGAGCCCGGGGACATCCTGTGGCGCCCGGGGCACGTCGCCATCTTCATCGGGGACGACAAGTACATCCACGAGCCCTACTCGGGCGAGGTCTGCAGGGAAGCGTCGGGCGTCGGCTACTTCACCGCGGCGATCAAGGTCATCGGATAGGAGGAGGAAAGAATGGATAGGAAAACGAAGATCATCGCCGTCTTGGCGGCAGGGGCGCTGGCGATCCTCGTCGGATCGAGCGTAGCGCGCTGCACGCTCGCGCAGGACGGCGGCGAGGCGGGGCCCGATCCCGTTTCGCAGGAGCAGGCGAGCCCGCAGGAGGCCGGGCGAGGCGACGAGGAAGAGGATGCCGGAGCCGCCGGCGGCGCGCCCAAGGGCTTCTCCGCGCTAGCCGGATCGTCCTGGACGAGCGAGGACGGCGGGTCCTCGCTGTCCATCACCCCGACGAACCTCGTCGTGACGTCCCCGGAGGGCACGGCGGTCCTCTACTACGCGCTCGACGAGGAGTCCTCCGCGGACGGAAGCCTCTCCGCGACGCTCTCCGTCTCCCAAACCGTAAACGGCCCGCAGCAGCTCGCGGTGCTCTTCGTCACCAGCGGCCCAGACGGTTCCCAGAGGATCGTATGCGACGAGCTGGGCGGCGCCTTCGTGCGCGATGTCGCCGAGGAAGCGCACGTGTCGATCGGGAACCCGGACGAGGCGCTGTTCGACGCGTTCGGGCACACCCGCGACGAGTTCGAGGCGGTCCTCGGCGAGTTCGCGAAGGGGGCATCCCCCCATGCGACCAAGGCGACCTGGGACGGCGAGGTCTGGCTCGACTTCAACGCGGGCACCAAGCTCACGAACTTCACCCTCGACGACGCGGCGAACACCCCCGTCACCGTGGTCGACGACGGGTCCGGGGAGCTGACGCTCCGATGATCGCGCGCATCGAGGCAAAGCAGGGCGGCAGGGAGCGCTTCGCGAGGGCGTCCCTGCTCTCCTTCATCGTCTGCGCGGCGATCTTCCTGCCGGCGCGGCCCGCCTGGGCGAGCATCGCCGACGACATCAACGGGTGGCTCTGCGGCGTGCTGCGCGACTGCTGCAACTGGATCTTCTCCCAGCAGGCGAACGTCCTGGAGTCGATCGGCTACGAGGGGATCCTGGGAGCCGACTTCGGCAGCATGCTCACGACGGCGGGCGGGACCTCCATGTACGACATCGTGCACGCCGTGTGGCAGGTCGCGATCCTGCCCATCGGCTGCGGGGTGCTCTCGCTCGTGTTCACCATCAAGCTCATCCAGATCTCCCAGCGCATGGACGGCAGCCAGTCGCTGCCGGGCGTGAAGGAGGTGGTGTTCCTGCTCGTGTTCTTCGCCGTGTTCCTCTTCCTGATCCAGAACAGCTTCGAGCTCATGCAGGCGATCTACGAGGTGGTGGGGCTGGCGATAGACAGGACGATCGCGCTGTTCGGCACGGGGGGCGCGCTCGACCTAGGCGAGGTCTCCATCGTCACGGGGGACGACGACCTGCCCTCGCTCATCGCGATGCTCCTCGTCTCGCTCGTCAGCTGGCTCGTCGTGCTGGTGGCCTACATCGTGAGCCTCGTGGTCTGCTGGGCGCGGGCCCTGCAGCTCTACATCATGGCGGCCTTCAGCCCGATACCGCTGTCCCTCATGGCACTCGACGACACGCGCCAGATCGGCGTCGGCTACATCAAGAACTTCGCCGCGGTCTGCATCGCGGGGCTGATCATCCTCATCCTGCTCGTCTCGTTCCCCCTCATCCTGGGCGGGCTCGTCGCCGTCAACCCCGGCACGGGGACGCCGATGGACAGCATCGCGAACGGCCTCACCTACGCGCTCCAGTACCTGGCCATGTGCGTCCTGCTCATCCTCTCGCTCGTGAAGAGCGGCACGTGGGCCCGCGACATCGTGAGCGGGTTCTGACCATGGAAGCGCGCAGGCACACCTCGTCCCTCGGGATGAGACCCTGCGGGCCTTGCCGCCGGCCCGGGCCCGGTCAACAAAGAGAAGGGCCGGCGCCATCCCGATACCAAGGAAAGGAGAAGAGACGATGGCCGAAGAGAAGAAGAACACCTACATCACCCTGCACAGGAACTTCGTCAAGGCCGATATCGAGTACACCGACCCCAAGAGCGGCGAGAAGAGGACCTTCAACTCCGTGACGCTGCCGAAGGGGACGGTGATCGAAGGGCACGACGTGAGCTACTACCAGTTCTCGCCCATGTTCGTGAACCCCTCGAAGTACCGAGGCGAGAACTTCGTCGACATACCGCTTCTGACGAACAGGGAGGTCTGGCTGCAGCGCTCCATCCTCGACGCCGAGGGCAATCCCGTCATAGACGAGCGGACGGGGCGTGCGGCGAAGGACACGGTCAAGGTCATGCCGGCGCAGCTCAAGACCGCCCTCGACGAGGCCCGCAGGGAGTACCTCGCGCTGCGCGAATCCAGGGAGCAATCGCTCAGCTCGCGCGCCGAGCATGCCCGCGAGGGCGCTTCCGCCCTCTCCGAGGGCAAAGCCCCTTTTGAGAAACCAGCACGATAGGAGGTGCGTCATGAGCAAATCAAGCCCCATCGGCGCAGTCGACCGTTCCGCTCCGCTTAGGGCGATCCTCGCCGTCCTGCTCGCATTTTCCGGACTTCTCGCCACGCTGTCGCCGGCGTTCGCCGAGGAGGCCCATGCGGCGCAGACCGCGAAGCTGACCGTCGGGTCGAGCATCTACTACGGCGGCTACTCGACCAACTGGATGTGGGCGGACGGCGAGATCGCCTACTGCGGCAACCCCTCCGCCTCGACGCCGGCATCCGGAACCTACCCCAAATCCGCGCTCAGCGCGCCCTCCGGACGCACCGCCGAGGCCGTGGCGGACCTGTGGTTCGGCTACGGAGCCCCCGGCTTCGACGCCTCCATGTGGCCGGATAGGTGGTACGACGGGTCGACGATGAGCGACAACCACTACGCCGCGCTCACCCACATCCTCCTGTCCGACACCTACACCTCCGACGGCAACTACGCCATGTACGGCTGCACCGAGCAGTTCAAGGACTGGGTGCAGTACAACGTGCTCGGATTCGGGGACTCGGGGGAGGTGACCAACCCGGACGCGACCGGCCGCCAGATCGCGGCGCGGACGGGCGAGGTGCCCCGGAACTTCGAGGCCTTCCAGCTGAGCACGGGAGCCGGCACGCAGCTGATCCTGTCCTTCGAGTACACCCCCTTCGGCGAGATAGTGCTCCAGAAGGGCTCGGCGCTGCCCGAGGTCAGCGGGTCGAACCCCTGCTACAGCCTCGCCGGCGCGGTCTACGGGGTCTACTCGGACAGCGGGCTCGCCTCGAGGGTCGGCTCGATCGAGACCGACGACAGCGGGTCGGGCAGGCTCGGCGAGCTCGTCCCCGGCACCTACTGGGTGAAGGAGACCGTCCCCGCCAAGGGCTACGCCCTCGACGAGGCGGTCTACGAGGTCGAGGTCCATCCCGACATGGCGAGCGCCGTCAACGGCGCCGCGGGCGTCGCCGACTACCCCAAGTCCGACCCGGTCGGCATGCTCGTCATGAAGGTCGACGCGACGACCGGGGAGAGCTCCCCCCAGGGATCGGCGTCGCTTGCCGGCGCCGAGTTCACGGTGCGGTTCTACGAGGGCCTCTACGCCAGCGCCGAGGAGGCGGAGGCGTCCGGGGCGCCCGCGCGCACCTGGGTGTTCGCCACCGACGCCGACGGGTTCGCCGACTACGCCGACGACTACAAGGTCGCGGGCCCCGAGCTCTACCGCATGGGTAACGGCGATCCGACCCTCCCGCTCGGAACGGTCGTCATCCAGGAGACGAAGGCCCCTGCGGGCTACAACCTCGACGACGGGCGGGGCGGCGAGCCCGAGGCGTTCTGCATCCAGATAACCGACGGAGGCGCCGTGGGCGAGGCCGTCTACTCCTACAACGCGCCCAAGGCGCCCGACACGGTCGAGCGCGGGGACTTCCGCCTGGTCAAGGAGATCCCCATCGAGGTCGAGGACGAGTCCGGCATCGTGCAGGAGGCCGAGCGCGTGCTGCTGCCCGGCGTGCGGTTCCAGCTGATCAACGCATCCGAGAATCCGATCGTCTCTCCCGAGACCGGCGAGAAGGCCGAGCCCGGCGAGGTGGTCTGCACCATCACCACCGACGAGAACGGCCTCGCGTCGACCCGAGGCGGCCTCGCCGTCAACGGATGGGACATCCCGCAAGGCTGGTCGGGGGCCCTGGCATACGGCACCTACACGGTGCACGAGGTCATCCCAGACTCCGTGGCGGAGGACTTCAAGGCGGAGTACGGCCACGACATCATCCCGGTCCCCGACTGGAAGACGACCATCTCCGCCGAGGGCCAGTACGACCCGCCGGCGCTCGTGAACAACCACATCCCGCAGACGCCGCTCAAGGTCGTCAAGACGGACGCAGAGACGGGACGCCAGATCCCGCTTCCCTGCTCGTTCCAGCTGCTCGACTCCGACGGCGAGCTCGTCACCTACGAGAGCCACTACCCCGACACCCACGTCATGGACACCTGGACCACCAACGAGCGCGGCGAGGTGACGCTGCCGATGCTGCTCGAACAGGGCGACTACACGCTCGTCGAGGTGCAGGCGCCAGAGGGCTACGTCAAGGCGCTCGAAGGCAAGACCATCACGGTCGGGGCGGTCTACAACGACTGGGACGACCCCATCGAGGTCGAGTTCGCCGACATGCCCCAGAAGGGCACCATCAGCGTCGTCAAGCACGACTCCGCCACCGGCGAGCCGGTTTCCGACTCCGTCTACGTCGTGGAGGCGGCATCCGACATCGTCACGGGCGACGGCACGGTCCGCGCCCATGCCGGCGACATCGTGGCCACGCTCGAGACCGACGGGGAGGGCCGCGCCACGAGCGGCGAGCTCTACCTCGGCACCTACACCGTCTACGAGGCGAAGGCCAAGGACGGCTACGCGCTCGACGTCGACGAGAAGACCGTGACGCTCGAATACCAAGGGCAGGATGTCGCCGTGTTCGACGAGGTGCTCGAAGCCGAGGACGCCCCCACCGAGCTCAAGGTCATGAAGGTCGACGCCCTCGATGCGGACAAGCCCGTGGCAGGCGCCGTCTTCAGGCTCTGGAACGACGAGGGAACCTACGACGAGGAGCTCGTCACGGGCGAGGACGGCGCCATCAGCGTCCCGTACCTCGAGCACGGCTCCTACCATCTGCAGGAGACCTCGGCCCCCGAGGGCTACGTCGTGAGCGACGTGGACGACGAGGGCAACGCCGCCGTCCACGACCTCCTCGTGAACGACCAGGGAATGTTCGAGCGGGAGGACGGCACCATGAGCGCGGTCTTCGAGCTCGAGATAGCCAACATGCACAAGACCATGGGCACCACGGCAACCGATGCCGAAAGCGGGGCCCACGAGGGCCAGGCGCGCGAGAACCTGACGATAATCGACACGGTCGAGTACACCGGCTGCATTCCCGGAACCGAGTGCACGCTCGAAGGGATCCTGATGGACGCCGCAACCGGCGAGCCTGCGCTCGATGATGCGGGCAACGAGATCACGGCCCGGACCACCTTCACGGCGGAGGACTTCACGGGAACCGTCGAGATGACCTTCGCCTTCAGCGGGGTCGACCTCGCGGGCGCCAAGCTCGTCGCCTTCGAGACCATGACGTGCGGGGGCGAGGAGTACATGGCCCACGCCGACATCGAAGACGAGAGCCAGACGGTTGCCGTCGTCGACATCGCCACGACGGCCGTGAACCCCGAGACCGGGGACGCGACGGGCGTCGCGGACGAGGGGCTCGAGCTCGTCGACACGGTCGAGTACACGGGCCTCACTCCTGGCGAAGCCTACACGATGACGGGCCATATCGCGGACGCCGAGACGGGCGAGATGCTCATGGACGGGGACGGAAACGCCTACGTCCAGGAGGTCGCGTTCTCGCCCGAGGAGGCCGATGGGACCGTCGAGGTCGCCTTCGAGATAGACGCGAGCTCGCTCTCCGGCAGGACGACCGTGTTCACGGAGACGCTCTCCGACTCCGAGGGGAACGTCATCGCAGCGCATGACGACATGGCGGACGCGAACCAGTCGATCTACTTCCCGATGATCCGCACCAACGCGGTCGACGGGGCCGACGGGGACAAGAACCTCGTCGCGGGCGAGTCCGCGGTCATCGTCGACACGGTGACGTACGAGAACCTCATCCCCGGCAAGGAGTACGTCGTGGCGGGCGTGCTCATGGACAAGGCCACGGGAGAGCCTTTGAAAGACGCGCAGGGCAACGGTGTCTCCACGTCCGCCACGTTCACGCCCGAGTCCCCCGACGGGGAGGTCGAAGTCGCGTTCGAGTTCGACGCCACGGGGCTCGCTGGCAAAAGCGCCGTCGCGTTCGAGTCGCTCGTGAAGGACGGCATCGAGGTCGCGACGCACACCGACATCGACGACGAGGCGCAGACGGTCGCGATCGTCCAACCCGAAGAGGAGGCGCCCGGCGAGGAGGCGTCCGGCAAGGGCTATCCCAAGACCGGCGCAGCCGCGACCGCAGTGGCGGCGGGAGCCGGCGGGATCGCCTTGGCTGCATACGGCCTGGCCGGTGCGGCGAGCGGCCTTCTGAAGCGCCGCAAGGACGCCGCCGACGATCAGGGCGAAGATGCCTAAGCCCCGTCAGGCGCATGCCGGCAAGGAGGGCGGGCGCAAGGCCCGCCCTCTGGGCGTGGTCTTCCGCATCGCCCTGGCGCTCCTCGCAGCGGGCCTGCTCGCCTTCGCGCTGCGGCAGACGATGCAGCCGGAAGGCGGGGGCGCCCTCCCCGAGCCGGCGCCCGCCCTCCTCGAGGACGCTCCCGAAGGCGCCGACGCGGAAGGAGGCGGCGCGGCCGACTGGACCTCGATCCCGGAGGCGGTGGTCGCCTGGGTCGAGGTGCCGGGGACCTCCATCGACGAGCCGATTGCCCAGGCGACGGCAGACGCCCCCAACCGCTACCTGTACGACGACGCGCTGGGGCAGGGCGCCTACGGCACCCCCTACCTGGATTGGGAGTGCTCGCCCGATTCCCCCTTCTCGATCGTCTACGGGCACCATATGGACGACGGCAGCGTGTTCGCCGATTTCGCGCGGTTTTCCGACCGGGACTATGCGGAAGGGCACAGGGACATCTGGGTGAGCACCCGCGCCGACGACCAGGTCCACGAGCTGCGCGTCGTTGCCGTTGACGTGGTGAACGCGGACGACGAGCAAGTCCAGGTGACATTCGCAAACGATGAGGAGCAGGTCACCTGCCTTAACGATCGGATATCGCGCAGCGATCTCGTGCTCGAGGAGGCGGACCTGTCTGATGCCAAAGTCTGGGCCTTCGCGACGTGCAGCTACCAGACGTCCAACTCGCGGACGGTGGTCTATGCGATAGAAGACAGGAGATGAGAATGAAAGTGTTTCTTTTCGCGCTCGGGATGTTCCTTATGTGCAACGCGATCCTTGCGTGGTGCTGCCTTAGGGTGGGGTCATTGGGCGAGGGCGAGTAGCGGAGCACGAAAAATTGGTCGATTTGAGCATGCTTGCCATAAGTTAGGCTTCTGAAGCGGCGATGTTCTAGCTTGATTGCGGGTTAAGAGACAGGGCTGGCAATACCGATTGACCATTTTGATCAATTGGCTTACAGGTTTGCGGTGGCTGTGGCAGGAGCAAATACTCTCAGATAGATTTTAACACGCCGGGCTTTATGAGGGAGGCTGAGCAGATGAGCCAGTATATTAAGCAGCTAGAAATTGAACTAGCGCAAATTACGAACGGTTTCAAGGTCGAGGAACAGAAAGCCAAGATCGACTTTGAGGCCAACGACAGTTCCCGCGCGAAAGAACTGGCTTTTTCAGCCTATCGATCTGATGTCTATCAGCTGAGAATGTATGGCGTCTTTCTGTTCGGGCACTTAGCGGACGATAAAGATATCCTCAACTTTATGCTCCAGAACGTTTCCAAAGACGAGAACTGGAGAGTTCAAGAGGTCTTAGCAAAAGCATTTGATGAATACTGTAGAAGAAACGGATTTGAAAAGTCTCTTCCAGTGATCGATTTATGGCTGCAGGACAAAAACCCCAATGAAAATCGGTTGGTAATGCCTTGCGAGATATAAGCAAAAAGCATGGCGCGCTGGTTGCTGCGGAACTTGCGACATGGGATTTGTCATCGAAAGAGGTTCTCCAGGTTTTTAAGCTCGCAAGTAGGCTCATCGAGAAATAGGAGGCTTCGGTAGTTTGTGTGACAAGGGGCTAGCCTAGGCAGCAACGCTCTTCGC
>OGYI01001592.1_pt1 | contig 21326 bp, 14 predicted proteins | sample 1576521 | NCBI WGS metagenome assembly OGYI01 (sample SAMEA3541484, study PRJEB24748) | human gut metagenome | biome: human gut; feature: human-associated habitat; material: faeces | place: China | collected 2012
CTTTGAGCTCGATCTTCTGACCATGCTCGTCAGTTCCTGTCTGGAAAAATACATCATATCCTTCCTGTCTCTTGTAACGTGCAATTGCATCTGCCAGTACGATCTCGTAAGTGTTACCAATGTGCGGCTTACCGGATGTATAAGCAATCGCGGTTGTAATATAATACTTCTGCTTGTCCATTTTATAGTTCCTCCTAAAATATAACAGTTTCCTTTTACATAAAAAAACGTCTTCTCATTTTACTGAGAAGACGAGTTCTGCCCGTGTTACCACTTCTTTTCGTTCCTGCCTTGCGGTCAGAAACCTTATCGGGTACGATTCCAGATTGCTGCATTGAAAACCTGATTATCCTTTTCATGCTCTTTCCTGATACCCTTCCGCTATAACAGGCGGTCCCGTTACAGTCTAAATGCAGATCGGACACTCTGTACTGTACAAATACGAGCGTTCACTCCGGATCACAATCTCAACCGTACCTCTCCCAAGCCATCTTCCATATGTACCCGCACATTCCTCTCAGCAGCCGGAATCCGTCATAAAATAATAACCGTTTCCTCTGGAATTTCTCTGTAATGCCAGTATCAAATGTACTCTCTTGTTCTTCGAGTTTACTTATATTATGCGGATTTATCTGGTTCCGCTTCTTTAGAAATAGTAGCATATTTACAAATATTTGTAAACCGGGAATTTGGCTAAACGGAAAATCTGATTCTTAACTTATCTCTTGATTTTTACCTGTCGCGACCAGTTTCCGTATACCTTTTTTCCATTTACCTTTCGATATGCTCTGATGCGATAACGATATGTTTTACCTTTGGAAGCTTTTTTATCCATAACAGTGGTCTTAGCGGTTGTTGCAACCTTAGTCCATTTTTTACCTGTGGTACTTCGATATATCACATATCCTGATGCACCTGCTGTTTTTTTCCATTTGAGCTGAATGCCGGAGGCTTTCTTTGCTGCTTTTAACGTCGACGCAGAGAGCAGTGCTTTTCCACTGAATGATTTGGAGTATTCTCCATAAATATATTTACCACCGGACACCCTGTATGCCCTGATACGATATGCATAACTGTATCCCGTCTGTACCGGATACTTCTTTGAATCACTCTGTACATAGGACAATGCCGGTGTTTTTATATCGGCGATTTTCTGCCACCTGGAGCCATTCTTTCTTTCAATCACATATCCGCTGGCATTTGCCGCTTTTTTCCAGCTTATTTTGATTTTATTATAACCTGAAGAAACCGCCTTAACCGCACTTACTGTTCCCGGTTTTACAGTTTCTTCCTGCTTATTGTCTGTTTCCGGCTTTTTGTCCGGTTCCGGTTTTTCGTCTGGATCCGGTTTTTTATCCGGTTCCGGTTTCTCATCTGGATCCGGTTTTTTATCTGGATCCGGTTTCTCACTCGGCTCTGGTTTCTTATCCGGCTCTGTTATTTCATATAATGCCAGATTCGGTTTTGTTGTAATATCTTTCCACTGTCTTTCCGTTGCATCTTCAAAATTATCGGAAATTTTTCTTCCATCAACCGATTTCACTATCGTGCGATCAGCTATATTAACAGAAGAAACATATGCCTTTCCGGCAACGGAATCTTCTTTCGACATGATTGCAGAGCCGCCTTCCAGCCATGCACTGGATGTTTCGATTGATCCGGTTCCGCTGACACCATTGCCGCCATCGTCAAAAGAACCATTTCCACCAACTGCGATCAGCTTTCCATTACCCTTAACTGTTCCCTGATCCAGAATCAGTGCTGCACCACCTACGGATGTCGTGGCATTTCTTCCCCCGCCAAATACACCAAGGACACCATTGTCCGAGATTGTGAGTGTACCTCCGGATATTTTCATTGCAGGCTGTCCACTATAACTTTTCTGGGTGTTCGGGTCTTTGCCGGTAGCGGCCTCATCGCCTCTGATGTAAACCTCACCCTCCAAAGCCACATTTCCCTTAACAAGCACTACAGGCGCTGTATTATGACGCACCTCTGATCCATTCGCCAGAAAATTTGTATTGGAATAAATCAGCGAGTTCTCCAGAATTGCCCCGCCATTCAGGATCAACTGTCCATTAACAGAAGCACCTGTCAAAAAGCTTCCACCGTAGTTGTCATAATTTACAGAGATTCTTCCTCCATCCATTGCTTCGATCAGTCCGTGGACAGAAGAATCACGCAGGCAAAGTCTTCCGCCTTTCTGTACAATAATTCGTACACTGCTGAAAATTTTCATATTTACAAGTGTCAGATCACAGCCTGACGGAACAATCAATGTCTGTGTCGGGCTTTCTGATTCGGATACAGAATATCCCAGCTCACCATATGTCCCACTTGTATGGGAGCCATACCATGCCTTGATCTGTGCCGGTACTGTCACTGTCTCATTTGTACCGCCAAAATTTGCAATTGCCCATGGTTCCATATCATACATGTATTTGCCATCTGCAGTCTGCTGTGCATTTTCAAGTTTCAGACAGTCACTCAGTTTTTCTGTACGTGAATAAACCTTAAATGCAAGCTCATTACTGGTTGCGGTTCTGCCATTCTGATCTGTTACTGTTACACTTACCGGATAAGAACCCGGTTGATCGGGAACACCGCTCAGTGACAGGGAGCTGTCATAAATCGAGTATACACCTGACATTCCACAGGATTCCGTGTCAATATTTACGCTTGTCTTTTTTGTATTTACCGTTACTGCTTCATGTAAAGGTTTCCAGTCATTTTTTCCCGGCGTTGTTCCATCCGGAACCACTGCCGCTTCAACAATAACATTGCTGTTTTTATTCGTAGAAACCGAAGTAGATGCTCCACTGATCGCATCATATTTCTGCTGACCGGTAAGTGCACTGTCAAAATATCCGTTTAATCTCACATATAATGTGTTCTGTCCATCAGATGGACCTTCTTTATCATTTCCACTGCTTGGATCATAAGGCTCCACTGCGAAATCACTTCCACTCCCCTTCACACAAAGAAGCAGATCCTGGTATGACGGATTTTTTATCGTAATAATATCTCCGATAGTCAGCATGCCGTCTCCACTGCCGTCAAAGACTGCCGAAGCATCTGAACTATCCATATAATATGCATTTCTTCTAAACAAACTGTATTTTGAAGATACTTTTTCCCATACATTTCCATTTACAAGGATCTGGCTGATTCCTCCTGCATATGCACCGTCAGAAAAAAGAAGTTTCTGATAATCGCTCCCAAAGCCTGACTCCAGTTTTGCTTCTGCAGTCGGTGCATCTTTTAACTGTTTGGATTCTGCAACTGCATCTTCGGAATCCGCGTCTGAAAACAGATCCACATCTGTCACACTGTCTACTTCGCTTTCTGATGCAGCGCTATCTTCCGTTACTGCACCTTCATCCTCAAAATCTTCCTCTGTTGAATCCTGAATTTCCATTTCTTCAGCATCTTCATTGCTGTCTTCCTCAACTACCACCTCTGCATCAGAAAAATCATCTGTCGCAAAAGCCGGCACCGCTGTAAATAAATTTACAGTCATCATTGCCGAAACTAAAAATGCAATCTGTCTCTTCACAGTTCTCCCCCTCTTACTTTAGTTAGTTATTTAAAACCTTGTTAAAGAATAACATTTCTTAGAAATTCTGTCAATTGCATTATCGCTTCATTATGTATACAATCGGTCTCTTAGTGCACACTATCTACTGTCAGCGGATGCTATCCAATATGAGATTTGACTAGCTAATGTTCCAATTGACGAACATATATTCCGAGTTGTATGATTAATTCAATAATTAAAGTGTAAATTATCTGACGTTAACTCTTTTCTATCTTTCCTAAAGGAGGGACTTTTATGCAGGCTTTATCACAGACAAATGCAGGCGATACCTGTACGATCAAATGGATGTTTGGCATTCCGGAGATTCTGGAAACGATGAGAAACATGGATATTAAAGAAGGCAGTACCATTCAGGTCATCCAGAAATGTCGCGACTGGCTGATCATCGGAAGCAACAATCGAAGGCTGGCAGTCGGCAATGAGGTTGCCGACCGGATTCAGGTATAGGGGAATGAGGATACGGGGATAGTCGTAAAAAGTTCCGTACAAATTTTTGCGGCTATATCTCACCGGCTGTTTTTCATGTACAGAAATTTTTTACAATTCTCCCCGTTTTGAATCATTATGAATAGAAAGTCTCATACTTCTCTGATATGAAACAGGGCTATCACCTGCCCCGTGAAATAAAATCATCGTGAAGTATAAAAAATATACTATATCTATCTTTTACATCTCCGATATAAGAAAATAAAAATGTCTGTATATTGAAATAACCATCCAGACTTTCTGCAGGAGTCTGAGAAGTACTTAGATATGATCTGACTGGTGTTGCGAATAAAAATCGTACTGTTTGAGTGAAACGAGTTTACGATTTTTATAAGCGCTTTTAACAATCAGGAATATCTTTAGTACTTCCGGACGACGAAGCCTGTCTGAATGGTTATTTCACATATCACAGACATATAATATCTTATAATGTGAAAAAACTGCCAATTATATATTTCTATACAATCGACAGTTTTATTTTGTTACTTCATCTTAAATTCTATCGTCACTTTAAACAGATCCCCGTCAAGATACAGGTTAAACGTCCCACCCTGCAGTTGCACAAGGTCTTTCGCGATAGACAATCCCAGACCGCTTCCTTCAGTATTTCTGGAAACATCCCCGCGGATAAAACGCTCTGTCAGTTCGTCTGCCGTAATATTCAGCGGCTGCGCGGAAATATTCTTGAGGGAGAGCTGTACATTCGGACGATTCACACTTACATCTACATAAACTCTCGTGTTTTCCATGGCATATTTAGCTGTGTTTCCAAAGACATTCTCCAGAACCCTCCAAAGTCTTCGTCCATCGGCACAGATGATTGCCTCTTCCTCATCAAAATGAACTATCATCTGAAGCTTTCTTTCTTCAAATTTCTCTTCAAACTCTCCGATCACCTGATTGACCAGCTCCACAAAATTCAGTTCTGTCATTTCCAGTGTGATATTTCCGGTGCTTGCCTTGGATGCCTCTACGACATCTTCTGTAAGAACCTTCAGTCTCTGTGCCTTATTTTCCAGAACTTCCAGATACCCCCTGATCTTGGGATCTTCCGGATTTTCTCTCTTGAGAAGATCTATATAGTTGATGATCGATGTCAACGGTGTCTTGATATCATGTGAAACATTCGTGATCAATTCTGTCTTCATCCGCTCGTTCTTGAGGCTGTTTTCTACGGCTGCGTCCAGTCCCTCCCCGATATGGTTAATATAATCCGCCACCATTTCCTGTTCACCGGAGAGTTTTTCCGTTGGAATTTTATATTGCAGCTCACCGTCTGTGATTTTTTTCAAACCACCAATGATCTGTTCTCGTCCCCATGCCTTTTTCAGCAGCCAGTAAAGTACTGCCACATCCAATACAAGCAAAAGCAACAAGGGAAGCATGGCACCAGCTCCAAATCCCAACATAACAAGCAGCATCTGTGCAAATACAAAACATCCAAACCCGGCAGCTATCTTTATTCTGCTGATGGTATTTTTACTCATAAAAACCACCAGATTTCCGATAGCTTTGAAAATTTTTTTAATCATCCGCAACACATGTCTGAGAAGTGAATCTCTCCACAGTGATCTCGCTTTGATCCTGCGCACCAGACTGAGCCAGCCCGTCAGGAACCAGCCTCCTGTCCAAATGCCTATCATTCCGAAATCAATGACTTCCCAGATTATCCGCATTTCTTCTGAATCCATTGCCTGTATCAGTATTGAAAGTCCCATCAGCCAGATTACAACAATCATACCTGCTGCAATCTCTGTATACCATCGGTCAAAGAAATTCAGATGTACTTTTTCATCTTCGTTGTTTCGTCCTGCTGCAACTGTCAGAATCACAATTCCTACGAGTGCCAGAATAAATGCAGCCACAGAAACAACCATGATCGGCACCAGCCATGGTTCAAACTTCTCATAAGCCAGTTTTTCCTGCTTGATTCTGTCTAATACAGGAAAATCTTTATCTACAGAAACAAAGTAAAGATAATTTTCTCCGGCAAGTCCTGTATTCTCAACCATACTCTGCCAGTAAGATACTGTCCAATCCGAAACATTAGTAAAACCAAGTATACAGTCCTGCATCTCCGGTGAAATGAGCATGAAAGGATCAGCACCAGATGTCAGCTTATCCAGCATTTTTTCATAATTTGCCGAAGTGACCCCATTTATATTACTGTACACTTTATCGGACTTTGTATCTACATACATATAGTTGATATTTGTCGCACCCTGCGTATATGTTTTCAGGATTTTCTCACCATATGATGCGTCACTGTATTCTACCAGTGCCTCATATAAATACTGATATGCTCTGCTGATGTTCCCTTTCCATTCTTTACTGTTATTTACAACATCAAGAATGCCGTCCGCTCCATCCGGCTTATATTCTTCCTTCAATGGAGCATCATTATTTCCGCTGGACTCATAATTATATACATCTGTGTAAACAACATTGCCCTCTGCATCTGCAACGTATTCCACTCCGTCATTACGGATTCCTATACTGTTATCAGTGTATCCATAATAGATATATTCCTTACCCGAAAGCATGGACAGTATATCTTTTGTATATTCTTCCTGTCCTTCCTCGCTTCCAAAAACAAGCTTCAGTTCCCCGGTGATGATCTTGTCAGCAAAATCATTATAATACATGTAGTAATCATTACCGTCCGGCTGACGGCATATCAGAACATTTACACTTCTGTCCCAGGACGATTTTTTGGCCCAGTCGTACAGATCTCCTGCCCTGTATGCAAGCCCCGACGTATTTTTGTGTGTCAGCTCTGTCCCCTGGTTCAGTTCGGCGAGATCGACCAGCTCATCATCCGATGCCTGATCCAGAATATATCTGTTACTGATCGCATTGACAATCGTATGCGAAAGATTATAAACATTGTCTCTGAAACTCTGCGAATCCACGTAGCTTTTGCTGTCCAGCGGCTGAACCCCTTTATTCATGATCACTGCGGATGCTCCGGCTCCCACGCAGGAAACCGTCACAAAAAATATCGTCAGCAGCACAAGAAGTCCCTTTATGCCACTCTTTCTATACCATCTTTTTTTCATTTATGCCCCATTCCTTTCTATATAAACCAGCCTCGGTAACAGGTAGAGAAGTTGTGCAGGATATTTTCCACAACCAAAGGACGAAGTTCAGATCTTTTCCACTTTATACCCAAGTCCCCACACTACTTTCAGATAACGCGGCTCCTTCGGATTGATCTCAATCTTTTCTCTGATATGCCGGATATGAACTGCGACCGTGTTGTCCGCTGCGATTGCTTCTTCCTCCCAGATACTTTCATAAATCTGATTAATAGAAAAAACGCGTCCCTGATTTTTCACCAGTAAAAGAAGAATACGGTACTCGATCGGTGTCAGCTTTACAACCTCTCCGTCAACTGTGACTTCTTTGCGGTCATCATCGATCATCAGCCCGCCGGTCTCATAAATATTGCCTCTTTTTTCTGCTGCTGCCCCGAGCTGGGTGTATCTGCGAAGCTGAGATTTCACTCTCGCCACCAGCTCCAGCGGATTAAACGGTTTCGTCACATAATCATCTGCTCCGACGTTTAATCCGAGAATTTTGTCCGCATCCTCTGATTTTGCTGATAAAATGATGATTGGCAGCGCATTTTTTTCGCGGATCTTTAATGTCGCCCGGATACCGTCAAGCTTCGGCATCATTACATCAATGATCAAAAGATCCACCGGATTACTCTGCAGCGCCCGAATCGCCTGCTCACCGTCATATGCCTTCAGAATGTGATGTCCCTCCTGCGTCAGATAGATTTCTATTGCCTCTACGATCTCCCTGTCATCATCGCATACCAGTATCTCTGCCATTGTCCCCTGCCTCCTGTTTGTTATGGTCTTACTATAGCTGTTAAGAATTAATATCTGTGGGGTAAAATCTTAAGATTCTCTTATCTTTTTAACCTTTTCTATTGTAACAGAAAATACTCTTTATTTATATCTGAACAATATGAAAATATGAAAAAACTCTCCGAAAAAAACTGAAATATTTATTCAAATTCTTATTGACAAAACTCTCTCATTATGCTAAATTATAGTCACAGCAAGAAATTAGTAACAATTACTATTATTAAATAAGACTAACTTAAAAAGAAAAGGAGATCAAGATTATGGCAAAATGGGTATGTAATGTATGTGGTTATGTTTACGAAGGTGACGCTGCTCCGGAAGTCTGTCCGGTATGTAAAGCTCCTGCTTCCAAATTTACAAAACAGGATGCTGAGATGACATGGGCTGCTGAGCACGTTGTTGGTGTTGCTCAGGGTGTCAGCGAAGACATTATCGAAGACCTCAGAGCAAACTTCCAGGGTGAATGCTCCGAAGTTGGCATGTACCTTGCAATGGCAAGAGTTGCTCACAGAGAGGGCTATCCGGAAATCGGCCTCTACTATGAGAAAGCTGCTTACGAAGAAGCTGAGCATGCTGCAAAATTCGCTGAACTTCTCGGTGAAGTTGTTACCGACAGCACTAAGAAAAACCTTGAGATGCGTGTAGAAGCCGAGAACGGTGCTACTGCAGGTAAATTCGACCTTGCAAAACGTGCAAAAGCAGCTGACCTTGATGCAATCCATGACACTGTACATGAGATGGCTAAAGACGAAGCAAGACACGGCAAAGCATTCGCCGGATTATTAAAGAGATACTTCGGCTAAGAAACAAGGAAATTATTACAGAAAGGAAACGATATATGGCTACATTGAAATACAGCCGTCAGCGAGAATCCATCAAGGAATTTCTTATGACACGTAAGGATCACCCCACTGCAGATGTGGTATATGAAAACGTAAAGAAAATATATCCCAACATCAGTCTGGGAACCGTATATCGCAACCTTTCCCTGTTATCCGATCTTGGAGAAATCCAGAAATTATCCAGTTTTGGCGGCGCCGATCATTTTGACGGCTGCGTCACCCCGCATTGCCATTTCATGTGTACCGAGTGCAAGCGGGTTCTGGATCTGGAGACAGAGGACGTGAACGATCTTGCCCCAAGGGCGGTCAGGAACTTCGGTGGTAAGATTTCTTCGTGTGATATACGTTTTTTCGGGCTCTGTGAAGACTGTCTGAAGAATACAGAAGTATAATAAAGGAAATAATAGAATTTATCGAAAATAAAGGAGATTAAAATTATGGCTAAATGGGTATGTAATGTATGTGGTTATGTTTACGAAGGTGACGCTGCTCCGGAAACTTGTCCGGTATGTAAAGCTCCTGCTTCCAAATTTACAAAACAGGATGCAGAAATGACATGGGCTGCTGAACATGTTGTTGGTGTTGCTCAGGGTGTCAGCGAAGACATCGTTGCAGACCTCAGAGCAAACTTCCAGGGTGAATGCTCCGAAGTTGGTATGTACCTCGCTATGGCAAGAGTTGCTCACAGAGAAGGCTATCCGGAAATCGGTCTTTACTATGAGAAAGCTGCTTATGAAGAAGCTGAGCATGCTGCAAAATTTGCTGAACTTCTCGGCGAAGTTGTTACTGACAGCACAAAGAAAAACCTTGAAATGCGTGTAGAAGCTGAGAACGGTGCTACTGCAGGTAAATTCGATCTTGCAAAACGTGCAAAAGCAGCTGACCTTGATGCAATCCATGACACTGTTCATGAAATGGCAAAAGATGAAGCCCGTCACGGCAAAGCATTTGCAGGTCTTCTTAAGAGATACTTCGGCTAATCTACAAAGTACACAGAATATAATAAGGCTCCCCGGGTTCGCATACTTGAACTCGGTGGAGCCTTTCCTAAATTAGATGACTTATCTCAAAGTAAGTGCAACTGTAATCATTCAGGCGCTAAAAAACGGATGACCTGAACATAATCAGTCCTAAAACAAGACCATAGCAGACTCTTGTTTATTTTCCTGTAGTCTAGTTTTCTTTAAAATCATATAATGGCATATTGTTCTCATCATATAAAACAATCATCCTAGCCGCAATCACCTCACCAGTTGCACCTTCAAAGCATAATAAATAATAGCCGTCACGGTCTAATGATTTCACGATATACTGTTTTTCCTGATTCCCAGATATAATTGTTCTGATCAGTTTCCCCTCTTCAATTCTCCAGGTTCCATCAATCTCCGGCCAGTTTGGATTTATGTCTTCACGGGTGCGGTAACTGTCATCTGTCGCGTAATTTCCAAGATGTCTGGTGTTGCCTTCTGCGTCATATTCATAAAGTTCTCCTGCACCAGTGGTTCCTCCTAATGCCCAATTAACATTATAATACCGGAATCTGCATGGAAAAATGGAGGATAATTCATCTTCTGTTAAAGTCTCAAACTCGTCTGCATGAGCTTTGAAGTAATAAAATCCACTTTCATAGTCATTATCCGCATCTGTATGATTCACATATGCTGCGATAAAATCAGTTTTGGATTTTATAACACTTTCTGCTTTTTCCAGATGCGCAGCCGCTTTCTGATCTTTAAATCTTTGTTCTTGCCCTTCTGCATCTAAAGGTTTTTCCAAATTATTTTCATCAATAATTTTTTGAAAATTTTCTGCTTCTAAAGTAAATTTATACTTTGAAGAACCTATTTCAACAATACAACGAACATCATTCCCTTCATATAAATCTTTTAACAGTAATTCTCCATTTCTTTCAAAACCAGTTTTACCCATTATTACTGGATTTACTAAAAGATCGCTGTTATCTTCATTTCCTATTAAAATATACTCTTCAACATCCTCACCAACTTTTGTCTTCAAAATCATATTATCCGATTTCAAATGTGTAGCAGGCGTTTTATCATATTCTAATAGTCTGAATTGTACATTATATGCAGAAGTAGGATATGTAAGAGTATTACTAATTAAAGTAGCATTATCAGATATGAAATCACTGCTATATGCAGGAACGCCCATTGTAATAAATGCCACTACTGTCAAATCACTCTCAGCCGTCGCCGTGTTGCTGAAAGTTCCCGATACAACCGATCTTATAGCAGATTCACCTGTAGCATCTCCAAATTCATCAACCACCTCTGTATTTTCCCAGCTTCCGATACTGTCATCCTCTAAACCAGCAGTATCTGCTTCTGCATAAGCCTTTCCTACATTCAACGTAAAAACAGACGAAAAAGCAACCGTTCCAATAAGTATTGTTGAAAAAAGCGATTTAAATATATTTGTGCATTTTTTCATTATCCATCCTCCCGTAATCATCTATTCGTTTTTTCATTGCATTCATTTCTTTTTCAAACACTATCTTGCATTAAATTATTAACCGCCAGTCTCACATTCAGCGGTACGCCTTCTATTTCTATTTCATGTTATTTAGATTTTAGTCATTTTACTTCACAGTTACTTTGCAGGTCATTTTCTTTGAACCACTCTTGACAGTGATCGTTGCTGTTCCTTTGCGCAGTCCCTTAACTACACCTTTCGCTGTTACTGTCGCAACTTTTTTGTTGGATGATGTATAAGTAATCTTTTCAGAGGTGTTCTTTGGTGCTGCTACTGCTTTGATCTTGAATGTTTTTCCTTTGGAAATGCTCTTTGCTGCTGGTACTCGGGAAAGTTTCGTAGTCTTCACACCGGTAACTTTCACTGTTACAACTACTTTTTTGCTTCCGGATTTTACAGTAATCTTTGCAGTTCCCGGTTTCACACCTTTTACCACACCTTTGGCGCTGACTGTAGCAACCTTTTTATTTGAAGAGGTGTAAGTAATTTTTTCCGGACTGTTGACAGGTTCCAGTGTCGGTTTTAATGTGACTGATTTACCTTTAACAACACTGACCGATTTTGAAAGACCCTTAATTGATTTGGTTTTTACTGCACCCTTCTGGACAGATACCAGCACTTTGGTTGTCAGGCCGGTCGTTGTCGTAATCGTAAGATATGTACGGCCTGTTTTCTTCGCATTCGCTGTTACTTTGAATGAACCGCTGCTCTTTACTCCGGAAACTTTTACCAGATTATTATCCGGAACTACACTTTTGACCGGATCTCCCCATGTACGGAAAGTTGTTGAAGACTGTCCGCATTTCAAAGTAATCTGATCCACATTTACATTGAGAACATGGCTTACATGATTTTCTTTTGCAACCTTGCCGCAGCGCCAGCAGTAGCTTTCTGTATCTGATATGTCTGCTACATAGACCGGAGAAGTTTTACCCGGAGTGAGCAGATGGAAAGTTGACGAACCACCGGTGTTTCTCAACTGCCACGTATGTCCATATGCAGGAATTATCTCATTGGTCATTTCTGTATTATCTTCATTCCAGTCACTTGTAAATTTTTTGCCACAATTTTCACAACGATAGTAATTCCAGTTTCCAGGCTCCGTGCAGGTAGCATCCTTGTATGGCACCTGTACTTTCCTGTGTGCAACCTTTGCGACTGTTGTTACATCAAGCACTTCCGTTCCCTGCGTGTTACTGAAGTCCTGACCACAGCTGTCGCAGTGCCAGTATTCTACATTTCCTTCTTTTACACAGGTTGCCTTCACTTCTGTCTGATGTGTCAGTTTGTCATCAACATTATGGAATAAAAGTCCTGTATTTTTTGCGTATGTCTCTGCTGTGGAGCCGGCTTTTCCGATAATAACCAGTTTTTCATTTTTTTCTGAATCTGAGTTGTAACCGATTGCGCGAGATGTTATCTTTACATTTGTTCCGGGAATGTACAGGCCAAGCAGTGCCGTACAGCCTTCAAATGCTCCCGTATCAATACTCTCAAGTTTCTCCGGAAGGCTGACATTGACCAGTCCTTCACAGTATGCGAAAGCTTCATATCCGATTTTGGTAAGATTCTTTGAAAAATATATTGATTTCAGAGAACTGCAGCCATTGAACGAAGTATCTCCGATCGTAGTTACGCTGTCCGGTATGGTGATTGCTTCCAGGCTACCGCAGTACCCAAAAGCTCCATTGATCTCAAGCAGACCTGCCGGTAATGATATTGTTTTCAAATTCCAACAGAATTGGAATGTTCCGTCTTTCAATTCTGTAATATTTTTCGGAAGGGTAACACTTTCCAGTTTTCCACACCCTTGAAATGCATATGCCCCAATATCTGTCACCGAATCCGGCAATACAATATCTGTAAAATTCGTTGAGTTAAAAGCACTTATACCAATACTCTGCAATCCATTCGGCAAGTCGATGTCAATCAGTCCAACATCACTAAATGCGGCTTTTCCGATTGTAGTCAGACCTGTCGGCAATACAAGTTCTTTCAGATCAGAACAGCTGCTAAAAGCATTGTCTTCAATTACCGTAACGCTCTCCGGTAAAGTAATATTCATAAGTCTCTTACAACCAGAAAACATTCCCTGTCTTACTATCTTTGTATCTTTCGGAAGAGTCGCACTTCGAAGATTCGAGCAGCCACTCAGAATATATGTTCCAATGCTCGTTACTCCTGATGGAATCTCGATACTGCTTAAGCTCTCGCAATCAGAAAATGCTTCATTTCCAATGCTTGTTACCGTTGACGGAATAGTAATACTTTCCAGGCTCTTGCAGGCTTCAAACGTACTGTCTTCAATTTTAGTTATTCCTGACGGAATGGTAATATCGGTTAATTTCTCACAATTATAAAATGCACTTTTTCCGATGCTGGTCACTTCTGATGGGATATTGATACTTTCCAGGCTCTTGCAGCCATAAAATGTCCCGTCTTTAATCTGAGTTACTGCTGACGGGATGGTAATACCTGTCAGTTTTTCGCAAGTAGAAAATGCACTTTCTCCTATGCCGGTCACTCCTGATGGGATATTAATACTCTCCAGACTCATGCAGCCTTCAAATGAATATTGTTCAATACTTGTCAGCTTTGATTCTGCCGAAATATTTACATCACTAAGACTGCTGCAATCATAAAATGTGTAACGTTCAATGCTCGCCACTCCATCTGGAATAGTGATGTTTCTCAGAGCCTTGCAACTCTGAAATGCACTATTTCCGATGCTCGTTACTCCTGACGGAATATTGATAGTACTGAGATTTTTGCATTCATAAAACGTCATTTCACCTATATTTTCCAAACTTTCCGGCAAGCTGACTGTCGTCAGATTCTCACAACCCCAAAATGCATATGAATAAGTTCCACCAAGGTCTGTAACTCCCTCTGACACACGAATAGATTTAATTCTGCTGTCATCTCTGAACTTTGAACTTATAAATGCTCCCTGGCCATCGATAACCAAAGTTCCATCTGCATACAATCTATAAACGGCATTTCCAGCATCTGTACTTCCGCCTTCAACCACTTCCGAACTATGCGTGGCAACATCTTCCGCCCCGTCAGAGAACACATCTGCGACGTTTTCCTCTGTATCAGAATCTTCTTCACTGATTTCGATTTCTTCGTCCCCAGACTGCTCTGCATCCTCAGTGATCTCTACCTCTTCGGCTTCCGACATATCTGTAGCTTCGGACTCTGTACTTTCCGCAAATGAATCCTCTGTAGCTTCTGTAACATCTGCACTTTCTCCAAGTGCATCCTCATTTTCAGATTCAAAAACATCTTCGGACTGAATCTGAATTTCATCTGATGCATACACGGCCTCCATAGGCGCTGTCACACCAGATGTGATCATTGCCATTGTCATGAGCATCGCAATATTCTTTTTCTTCATGTAAATCCCCCGTTCCTTTTTTCTATACGACCCATATAAGACATATAGATATGATTTTAGCATAAGTTCAAATGAGAACCCATTATCTCACAGCATATGATTTTGAATAGTTTTTTCAGAACTTTCGCGCATATTTCCCGGAATAAAACGAAACAACTCCCTATGATACAAAAAGGCTCCTGCAAAATATATTGCAGAAGCCTTGTGCTGCTTATTCGTTTATTCAAATGTCGCCTTTGCCGTATTGATCGTATGACCTGCTTTGTTTTCGATGTCTGTGTCATTTCCGGAGAATGTACTTCCTGCAAAATCAATCACTTCATTACCCGGCAGATTATCAATGCAGACAGCCGTTCCGTTTCCGGTAAATGTATTATTCAGATAATTCGGCGAACTGCCATACGACATAGTGGTATCGAATTTCAGACCGATTTTGTTATCTGTGAAGGTGCTGTCTGTTACATTAACCCAGCCTCCGGTATGTGCATAAACCGCTGTATCCCAGCCTTCAAAACTGCACTCTGAAGCACTTGCAAAGCAATATGCATCCAGTCCGGTTCCGGAACTTCCTTCAAAACGAATTCCTGATATATCGGCATAATTTCCGTTAAGTCCTTTCAGACTGACAGTTCCGGTAAAGGTAGTTGTTGTATCTCCACTGGTACTTCCGTTAATTTCCCAGGTATGATCACCGAAAGTGATATCTCCGTCATATGTCACCGCCGGAAGGTACAGATATACCGGTGTACCAGAAGATACTTCTTTATCAATAGAGTCCAGAAGTTCCTGAAGTTCCTCTGTAGTTTCCATCGGTGTGTCCTCTGCATGATAAGTTACTGCAGGCAGTTTTTCAATAGTAAGACGCGTGCTTAAGGAAATTGTATCACCATTTTTCATTTTCACCGTCCATACAATGTCGTTTGTACCACTTTCAGATGTAAAATAAATATCTGAGGTGTACGCTGCATTCGGAAAACTTTCATTATACATCGGCTCTATATATTCCATTTTCCTCGATCCGTCAGCCGGCTTTGTATCTACCCTGCAGGATTCCACTTCTTTTGAAAACTCTTCCCATGCCAGTTTTCCCGTATCCTGATCGAGAACATACAGCTGACACGGCAGAGCACTGTCCAGACCTTCCGCCAGTGTATCTGTACGTTCTCCCTGTGCATGCCCCGTCACACCGTCACCCTCCGAAAAGGTCAGCAGGACTTTATAAGTTTTATCCTTGTCCGCATAATCAATCTGTGCGCCACCTTCATATGCCTTCGGTCTGTGGTACATGGAAATTGCCACTCCGATGACTGCTATGAGAATCAATATTCCAATAACTGTCAACGCTGCACGTTTCCACCGTCTTGGCGTCTTTATCTCCCGTTTCTCCGTCTGAACAGTAGTACAGTGCGGACAGAATGACGCATCATCCGGAAGCGTGTGTCCGCATTTTACACATTTTTTGCTCATCATTTCACCCTTGTCTTTTATAAAGCCTCCATTAAATGGAGGATATTTTTATATCTTTTTTCTGGATTTACCATCGTACATCTCTGAACGATTCTGCCCATCCTGCCAGCGGCAAGCTTTCTTGATGGATGCTCTCCGGTCAGCATAATATTCAGTAAGACACCGAGCGCATAAATATCCGCACGTCCGTCTGACTGCGAAAGGCCATATTGCTCCGGTGCCGCGAATCCGGTCGTCCCCAGAATCTGCGTGTCTTCGTTATTTGCATTTTTGTATATTCTGGATGCATCAAAATCGATCAGTACTGCGTCTTTCCCGCGAATGATAACATTATCCGGCTTTACATCCCGGTGCACCACCCCCATAGAATGGAGCGCCCATAATGCCACGCATAACTGACGACAGATCTGCTTTGCCTCTGCATTTGTCAAAAGTCCCCCCTGCAGAATCTCTCCGAGAGTGTCACCCGCCACATATTCCTCCAGAATCACTGTTCTGCCGTCTTTTTCTCCTACTTCCATAATCTGGGGCAGATTTTGACATGAAACAGAAAGAAGTTTCCGATAAACTTCACTTTCCCCATAAATGTGCTTAAAAATATAGCGAATACCGCTGTCTCTGTGTCGTACAAGTGAGACTTCGCCCCGTTCGCTTTTTTTGATCAGCGTGATCGTATCATATTCACTACGAACCGCGTCAAAAAGACTGTCATAAATATCCATATGCTCATTCCTATCACTATGCGGCCTGCATATTGTTTTTCAGAACCATTTATAGTATATTCTTATTTGAATGCACTATTTAGAATATTATAACTTATTAGCACTTATTCAGCAAGTATATATACTACAACATATTTTGACATATATTTTTCAAAATACAGAAATGTATTAAAAAAATTATTGTAAAGGCGCGTAATATGGAGAAAAAAAACACAGATGGTTTACAACAAGAACTTATGGATTCACCGGACTTAGAGCAGTTTCTGTCACAAAATCAGGAACAATTTGTAAATAAAAGTGTATCTGAATTATTAAATCATCTGTTTGAAAAAAAGTATATTTCCAAAGCCGCTCTCGCCAAACAGTCCGGTATGAGTGAGATCTACCTGCACCAGATTTTTGCAGGCCGCCGAAATCCTTCCAGAAACCGTCTTCTGTGTCTGTGTTATGGACTGGGGGCAAGTGTTGAGGAAACACAGGAACTGTTAAAGCTCTGTGGAATGGCTCAGCTTTATCCAAAATTAAAGCGCGATGCTATCATATATTATGGATTATTACATGGACTTAGTCTCTTCGAAATCAACGACAAACTTTTTGATAAAAACGAAGAAACACTCTTCTGAATACCTATAAAGATATAAGTTGTCAACTATTTTATTGACTAATTTTCTCATTTGTGATCGAATGCAAAAAATAAAAGCTATGGTTTTGCCATAGCTTTTACATTTTTTGTCCTGTTCTCATTTTGATAGCCACGAATATTTTTCCGGAAGTTTTTGTCTAAAAACAACCCCATACTCAAAGTTATCATATTTTATACCGTAATACTTATCTGCATCACGTCGTTTTGCAAAGTAAGAATCATAAACAACTCCGTTTATTTCTGTCCATGTATGAAAACTCTGCTGTTTCGTTCCCCTGGAACAGATGTAGACATCTTTATAACCTATTACCTTTGCCATATAGGCCATCGCACATGCATACGGAATACAGTTTCCTCTTCTTCGCATAAAAAGTTGATTTGCATTGAACGCATACCAGAATTTTCCACCGGAACTGAGCCTTCCCTGAGTGGCAAATCCATTCGTCTGCATCCATGTAAAGCATCTCTGTAGTTTTTCTGCATCCGTCATGTCACTGGTTGTAATCCGGGCTACAACTTTACGCGCATTTTGATATGCCCGTAACTCTGCTGTCTGTTTTTTATTGAGCTTTCTTCCGTCAGGAGCCATATATCGGGAACCTTTTCTGCATCCCAGAACATGCCCGTTTCTTTCTATAAAATATGTGACACCATGAGAAGTTATATCCTGTGTCTTCATAACACCTTTCGGCCCGAAATAATAATAATTTTTTTCTATTTTTTTGCAGCCTTTAAGATATTGTCCTTTTTTATAGTACTTTTTCTCACCATTCTGTACCGTGACCCAGCCGGATATTTTGGCTTTTGCAGTTCTATTTGTTGCCACAGCAGCACTTGCACTTTCTGTCGTGACCGGAACAGCAATCAGCAGTGCACACATTAACATAATAAATATTTTTTTACATCTTTTCATTTTTATATCTTATCCCCCCAATTTATATCTTAGGCAATCTTCACACGCATCACCGGAGACAGTGGGTACACACCATATCTCACTCCGTAATTTCTGCTGTAACTTTTGGCTTCCGCAAAAAGCGGGTCATAAACACGGCCGTTGATTTCCGCCCATCCATGAGAGTTTTCATCATTTCTGTGACCATCTGTACACACATATACATTTTTGTATCCAAGTGCTTTTGCAAGATATGCAAATGCAGAAGCATCAGCAATGCAGTCACCACAACCGCGTTCAAAATGATCATTCGCATTTACGGCATACCATGCTTTTCCACCCTGACTGAAGCGTCTCCATGTACGATAGTATCTTTTCATCACCCAGCGAAAACAAGTTTCAAGTTTTTGACTTTTTGACATACTTTTTCTTGTATTCTTTGCTACAACTTTTCGTGCATTCTGGTATGCCCGAAATTCCACCGTCTTCGTACTATTCATACGTTTTCCCGTGGCTGTATAATATTTCCTGCCCTTTTTCCATCCTGATACATGTCCATTTGATTCGATATAATACTTGATTTTATTAATCGTAATGTCTCTTTTTATCATGTTTCCATATTTACTGAACATATAAACATATTTTCCGATTTTTTGCTGTCCGGTCACATATTGACCGTCACGATAGTATTTCTTTTTTCCATTTTTCTGTGTGTACCAACCCGTTCGTGCTGCTGATCCTACACTTTTTTGCGACACAGTAGTTCGTGCTGCAAAAACAGTTTCCGGCATTATCAGTGTTGTAACCAGCATTACACACAGGCAAACAGTTAACAAACGTTTCATTTCTCTCATTTTTCCATCCCCGAAGTTAATATTATATTGCCGAAGTCTTTGCTTCTATTTCATACTTTCTTTTCGCGCAATCTTACGTTTACTTTCATTGCGTACCTCATCCCGAAGTGCTGTAAGATATTTTGAGAATGCAACTTTGTCATTTCCATACGTCATCTGCAGATCATATTCCAGAGGAATCCATGTATCAATATCAGACTCATTGTGCTGAATTAAGGCCTCCAGATTATTTTCAGAAGCTTCTCGATCAAGTAGTTTTTTACTTCCATATTACTCCTCATTTAATGCCTGTGCCGCTGCACCAAGTCTGTTATAAACTGTTACTGCATCATTTATATGTGGAATTCCGGTTCCTGATGCTCCACCGGTAACCAGAATATATTCTGTACCGTCGATTTCTGCAAAGCTCGCAAGACAATGTCCTGCTTCTCCCGTATAACCGGTCTTTCCACCCATAATCTTACCGTCTGTAACTGCCGTATCAGACAGATTCTTAAACATGGTACTGTAGAAAGTAATTCCATCCGGATGAATATTGGTTCCCGGTGTAGAATGATACGGACTCTCTATAATCTCACGGAATGCATCATCTTTCAGAGCATATTTCAAAAGCACTGCAATATCCTTCACCGTACTGTAATGATTTGCATCATGCAGTCCGGTCGTATCACAGAAGTTCGTACCGGTCATCCCAAGTTTCGCTGCTTTTTCGTTCATCAATGTGACAAAATCTGCTTCAGAACCGGCAATCGTATCTGCAAGTGCAATACAGCACTCTGCACCGGAAGGAAGCATCACACCATAAAGCAGATCGATTGCACGGACAGTTTCGCCTGGCTGAAATCCGGCCTGTGTCGCGTCCTGCTCATATAATCCTTCAAACATCTCATTTGTCAGTGTGATCTCCTGATCCAGATCTTTGAGATTTTCGATCGCAACGATCGTCGTCATGATCTTTGTCATGGATGCCGGATACATCTGTTCCTCTCCGTTGATCTCACCGATCACTCTGCCACCGCGCACCTGCATCAATACCGCATACGGACTGTTGATACCACTGATATCCAGCTCTTTCACAACAGGTTTACGCATCTGCTCGATCCAGTCAAACAACTGCGTTCCCATACCATAATTCCAACCGACAACCAGTACAAGTATGAGCACCACGATCAGCTCCATCGCAACACAGAACATCAGCCTTCCTTTATTCTGTTTTTTGCGTCTTCTCGACTTTGACCGCACAGATCTCCGTCCGTTCCCTGCATTAGAAGTCCGCTTTCGTTTCCTATCTGCCATAGTATTCCTTCTTCTTTCTGCAAATACTTTCCTCATTGTATCACATTACCATGCACTTCTGTAAATAATTTTTACCTTTTGCACTATTACATGCAAAAAAAGAGCACCCCGTCAGGAGTGCCCTTCATTTACATTTATTTAGGCTAACTTAGCCGGATTAACCTTTACTCCAGGTCCCATTGTAGGAGTCAGAACAACACTTCTTAAGTACTGTCCTTTCAGAGTGCTCGGTCTTGCTTTAACGATAGCCTCAATCAGCGTCTGGAAGTTGTCGCTTAACTGTTCTTCAGTAAAGGAAGCTTTACCGATCGGAACATGGATGATATTGGTTTTGTCAAGACGGTATTCAATCTTACCTGCTTTGATATCATTGATCGCTTTTGTAACGTCCATAGTTACTGTTCCAGCTTTCGGGTTTGGCATAAGACCTTTTGGTCCAAGTACACGACCAAGACGTCCTACAACACCCATCATGTCTGGTGTAGCAACAACAACGTCGAAATCCAGCCATCCTTCGTTCTGAATTCTCGGGATGAGATCTTCTGCTCCTACGTAATCAGCTCCAGCTGCTTTAGCTTCTTCAGCTTTAGCGTCTTTTGCGAATACAAGAACACGAACTTTTTTACCAGTTCCATGAGGCAGAACTACTGCACCACGGATCTGCTGATCTGCATGACGTCCATCGCAGCCTGTACGGATGTGAACTTCGATAGTTTCGTCAAATTTAGCAACTGCGGATTTCTTTACAAGGCTGA
>OGYI01001594.1_pt1 | contig 21314 bp, 46 predicted proteins | sample 1576521 | NCBI WGS metagenome assembly OGYI01 (sample SAMEA3541484, study PRJEB24748) | human gut metagenome | biome: human gut; feature: human-associated habitat; material: faeces | place: China | collected 2012
AATGTGGTGGGAACAACAGGGCTCGAACCTGTGACCCTCTGCTTGTAAGGCACAACCTTTTTTAACCGTTCTTTCTTTGCCGCCATATCCCTCTTTGCGTTACTCAGCTTGCCAGAAGCAATTCTCAATGCATTTTCAGCGCGGGAATAGGAATCCTGCACCTGATCGATCTTTTCAGTGTAAATAGCTTCCGCGCCGTCCGGCGTCTGCGCCATATCTTTAATAAACAATCGCGTAAATCCTTTAAGCAGCGCTCTCGCTTCTGGAAACAGGATTAGTACCAGAGCCACAACGACAATTACCACGACTGGCAGAATCTTCGATAATTCCATTACTCATTTCCTCCTACAAACTTCCATAAAGCATCAATCCGAGCAATTTCAGCCGATGTCTGATTATTCGCTGCGCTGATTTCGCCTTTCAAAGCCGCATTTTTATTTTCCAGCTCTTCAATTTCTTGTTTGCGTGCCTCGATAGCAGTTTCATTTTCTGCGATCTCTGCTTCTTTTTCATTTTTGATTGCAGTAAAAGCCGCATCCAGAACATCGCAACGCTTCTTGGCATCCTCTTCGACTTCATCCAACGTTAGCGCGAACACCCCCAATGTTGCCAGCACACTTGCCTTTTTTGTCACGGCTGGCATCTCCTTTGGAAACGAATTAATCAACTCTTCGACCTTGAAAATTGACCTGGTCTGATCGGATAAATCATTCTTTTCATAGACATCTTGTACGAAGCTCTCCGCCTGCACGCCATCGGTCTCAACCGGAATATCCTCATACTCATCTGCCGGAACATAATCATCTACCGGTTCTCCCGGAATTTCTTCTACTAAGTGAAGCTTCTTTAATAAACCCATGTCCTACTCCTCACAAATCACATTAAGTCCATATGCTACGGCTACCTCATGCTCAATTCGACAACCACGCGCCTGCTCCCAGCCTTTGCAAAAATAAACCGCATCGCATAAAGACATTTTTTCCAGCGACTTTGCCAGAAAACGGACAGGAATCTGTACAACTCCTTCTGCCTCCATATTTTCTTTCTGACTCCACTCGTCATTAAAATAAGTATCGACCAGTTCGTACCCCTGCGTTTCCAATACCTTAATTGCTTTTTCTCTGGTAGCAACAATTTCCTCTTCTGTCTTACCGTTCATCGGCTGTGACAACATTGCTTTCATTTGTTAATCCTCCTTTAAAGTGTAATTATTTCATCGCACATTCTTTTTGCTTCTTCTGGGCTGTGCGTAACCAGCACTATAATATTCTTCTCTTTTTGATGTCTCGAAAGTATCAAATTTTGCATCTGTCGCCGCGTCACATCATCCAACGCCGAAAGCGGCTCGTCCATAAGAATCGTCGCAGGATTGATAAACAGCGTTCTTGCCAGCGCCAGCCTTTGCCTTTGCCCGCCGGACAACTGTTTCGGATACTTTTTCTCATATCCCGCCAAACCCACTGCCGTCAGCATCTCTTCTGCCCGACCCGACGTTTCCCTTTCGCCATTTACCTTTGCCGCGATCGTTACATTGTCCCGGCAGTTTAGCCAATCAAATGACGTATACGACTGGTGCATCATAAATATTTTCTGCGACGGATCATCATTCCGAATACTCCCGGCGAGAGGTTTCAACAACCCGGCGATTGTCCGGAGTAGTGTTGTCTTGCCGCGCCCCGACTCACCCAAAATTCCATATATCTTGTTGTTTTCTAAGCGCAAGTTGAAATCTGATAAAAGCGGCTTGTCCCGCGAATATCCAATGCTCAGATTAGATAGCTCGATCATCCAAATACCTCCACCTAAACGCCTTTTTTACGGTTGCCTTTGCCGCCCAGTCGAATGTAATACTGATTGCGACGATAACCAAAATTGCCATGAACACCATATCTGTTCGCCCACGGGACGAGCTTTGCTGAATAATCCAGCCTAAGCCATACTTTGCATTAACCGTCTCTGCTACCGCGATATAAGTAAATCCAATTCCATACATCATAATGAAACTATTCGCGACACTCGGAAGAATTGCCGGAATCTGAACCATATAAATCGTCTGCCATTTGCTCATACCGATTGTGAGTGCCGTATCTATTAGGTCAGCGTTGATCTCGTCCAGACATAAAACCACCGATGGCATCATGTATACGAATGTTGCGATAAATAAAAAGGCTATTTTCATTTCTTCACCAATGCCCGCCCACATGATCAAAAGTGGGTAAAAAGCTGTAACTGGGATATATCTCATGACGCCCACGACTGGAGCAAGAATTTCTTTCGCTATCCGCGAATTATAGATAAGCAGCGCCGCCGGGAAGGCAATGACGCCGGATAGAATCGCCGCGACGGTTACTCTTAAAAACGAATACCGGGCGGCAATCAGAAGTTCTCCGTTCCGCACAAGGTAAACCAAATCTGAAAATACCTGGCGCGGACTTGGAACAAAAAGTGGATTATATCTTCTGGAAGCGGCTTCCCATAACAATAGGATAACCGCCACCAGAACAAATTTTCTTAATTTATAAAACATACGCATACCGATCGGTAAATTCGACCTTTTTAATTTTGATAGATGTCGGGATGGTTTTTGCATAGCTTTTAATTACATCTTTTCTTTGAGCGTCTTTCACATCGTCGCTACTAATCGGACTAAAACTAGCAAATTCAACATTCAACTCAAAAGCTTCTAATTTGCTGTTGTAAGTCGCTTTGGTTAAATCGGGATAAAGATAACCAACACGACAACCACTTTCGTTGTCTAAAAGAGTGAAACTTTCGTAGTATCTATCAAAACTTATTCTAATACCCCTTTGGCAAGCCATCTTACCATTATCGAACATGACTTCAATGTCATATGAAAGCCGATCGGTATTTAAAATGTTGAGATCTGCAATAGCACTCTCAAAACTTTCTCCCGCATTCAACTCCGTTGCAATCGCTCTGAGGCAATCATAGTTTAAATTGGTTCTCTGCGTAAAACTAACAACTGCCGCAATTTCGTCCCAATATTTTTTGTTCAGTTTGTCGCGCAGATATTCAATCACCTCATCTGCGCTCGGATACAGGAAACGGAAATGAAAATGAAAACGTCCTGGACGATTTATCAGATACTCGCTGAGACGATCAATCTCGTTGCAGGTGATAATAAAAAGCTTTTTCCCTTGAGAAATTCCGTCAAACATCGACAGTAAACTATCCTGGATGCTTGTATCGCAATCGCCATCCCTGTCTAAACCAACAAAGGTTTTATCAAACTCATCAAACAGAACCACAACTTCCTGCTCGATCGAATCAATAAACTGCGCCAGTCCCGGAAATGCGTCGTCTACAATGATTACCGGCATTCCAGATTTAACAGCTTTATCTGCCAACATTCTTGTAAAGAAGGATTTTCCAATTCCCTTTTTACCAGAAAGAATAACGCCAAGGCTGCGATTAAACTCGCCGAAACGATTCATTACCTTTTCGACTTTTGTATCATAACCTCCATATACTTTCTCTTTGATTAAAAGATTTGGTGTCTCAACAAGATAAGGTCCTGTCATTTTATTAAATGCTGCTCGAAAGGTTTTCGCCGGAAGCTCCTTATAAGTCGTTACATAATCATCATAGATCATATACTTTGCACCGCTACTAACTACATTCATCTTTTTGTCTCCTTTTCTTTGCGTTGTATAATATACTTCTCTTTTAGAGACGATAAGTTACATGTTTTTATATTTTGCTATGCGTATAAATCCATTCTCATCTAATTGCACCGGGGGGAAGTCTGTCGTTTTTGATGTCGCCCCATTCTGAAAATAGGATGGTCGCCCATTTATGTTTCCAGCAAAATATCTCTTACGCCACTCTGCATCGCCCGTTTCCAAAACCTCAACCAATGTATCAACCGGGACATTTTTCCAATCAATTTCATCGGCGTCTTGATTGAGCCAGGCTGATCGCGCCTCGTAACATCCTGGGTTGACGCCATCACAGAATAAGCACTCCTTACAACGAATATTATCATTGCACGTCGTCGGTTCTCCAGTTGTTTTTATTACTGCGATATCGCTGCCTGCAAACACAATATCTTCAATTTGCTCACGATATTTTTCCTTATTTTTCATCGTTATCCTCCTCTGATAAATTCTTCTCCGTTTCGAAATCCGCCTCGTCAACATTTCCCTTTAGGAAATCAGCAATCGACCCGATAATTTCTATGGATTTTTCTGCCTGTCCCAGCGCCCATTGCTCCGCACGTTTCATTGCCTCCTCTTCGCTTTGCGGTTCCGGGTATAGTATTGTATTAGCGTGCATAAAACAGGTTTCTACATACCACCCTATCTTAATCAAACAGAGCTTCACGATCGGTTTACTCGATTCGGATGTTCCGTCTGTCAAAAGGTAATTGCCGCCTCCGCTCGTTGTCCAAATTTTTTGCATAGAATCCTCCTATCTCATCTGCGACGAAACATAGTCAAATAGAGTCTTCTCCGGAATCGTTCCTACTTCGATCAACTCCAGCACGGTGCATACGAACCACATCACGGAGCCTGCAAAAAACATAACAGCTATTGCTATACAGATAAAATCCACATCATCCCACTCCTCATTTTCCTTTATATAATACCTATATCTCCACCTTACAATTCCAGCCGACACAGATGCGATCACACACGTCAAAACAATTTGGAACACATCCGTTGCTATTTGCCACACAACAAACCTACGATAAAGATCTTGGACATACGGCATTACATTTCCTTGACTCCAATCAACAACTACACCGAGCTTCCGACACAGATAATCCAACACTTCGATAATCTGCTTGCTTACCTCCAATATTCTGCCCTCCCTGTGACCACGTCGCGGTTGACATCCGCTGTGAACTCCTGAATCCGCCGAAAATCCGGCTTTACTGGCAGCGACGTATTTTCCCTTGCATATACTAATCTCTTTTCCAACTCATCGACCATTTCGAAAAATTCCGGGATTGGCTGACTATTTTCGTCCAGATATTTCCCGGCACGAATATCCATCAGTAAATCATGTTCTTTTTCGCGGTATGTAATGATTTTCTCCTGCTCCAAAATGTCGAAACAGGTATAATACAGCCGGACTAAATGCATCATATGTTTGCCAAGTTTCCCTTTTGCGATTGCAACCGCATTTCTCTTGCCGATCGTCGCATAGTCCCTAACAACATTATTCATTTCAGACCACAGCGACTTATAATCCCGGAGTGGGTAATGGTGCAACGTAACATCCATGAAAATTTCGCTTTCCATCTCCTCCTTCTGTGACGCATCAATATAAAGTTTGATCGCATCGTCCGGATATTCCGCATATTTCTCCCGGAATTTCACTGACATATTATTAATACTGTTCAGAACATGCTTTTCCCGCGCTGACTGCCCTACATTTCGCGCCGCCTTATTATCCAGCCGCCGAAGCTGCGCGTTGGCATAGCCGCCACATGTATATGCCGCCCGCCGCGATAAGAACAGCTTTGAATGTTTAACAAGCATCTCTCCGACATGGTCAAGAACCAAATAATGTTCCGGCAGACACCCCAACAACTCCAAAACATTCGGATTGCATTCGGTCAACAGAAACACCAGTTTATTGAATGAGTAGATTGTCGTATCCGTTTCATTGTTGATAACCTGCTCAAACCCTGTTCCGGTAAGAATTTCCATTGCCGAGTTCAACGCGCAACCGCGAATGTCGATGTCTGACCCTTCCACGCTTGTGCCATAAGCATGACTGCCGCCGACCGTAAGCAGACACACATTTGAGCCAAGATGATCGTTCTCTCGTAAGAAGTCGTATTCCGGCTTTTCAATCTCCCTTCTGAAATCTACCATCTGTCCTCCTCCAATAATGTCAAGTCATATCCATGCATCACGAAACGCAGCGTCAGCCCGTGATTGATTGCATTCCCCAGCTTTTTGCAAACCAGTTTCAAATCGTCGCGGGTAAATTCCGTTCCGAGGTATGTGTTAATTCCCTTTCGGTAGAACTCCCGCAGTTCCCGATCCTTCTGCCGGTCTCCGTATGGCATGGCGAATGCCGCCGCCCAACTCAAACGCTCCAGCACGCGGCACTTAATTTCTGGTCCCATCCACTCTTCCATCAGCGAAAATCCCGCGATATCATCCGGCTCCGGGACAAACATTCCCTTGCTATTTACTACGCTTCCCGGAAAGCTCCTTAATAATTTCAGTTCTTCTGATGTCACTTTTTGCCTCCTCTAAAGTTGTATATTTTCCATCAAAATAATGCTCCGGCTCAGTATCAATACACTGGGCGCAGCGATTACAGTATCCAACAACGTCAAAATCAAACGACACAATTCGTCCACACTTCGGGCAAATTCCACTAAACGCGGTTTTATCATCTGCGACAACAACTGCATCCAACTTAACCGGTTTATCTCTTCCGGCGCGAACCGCTTCAACAACCCACTTTTCCAATTTCTCTTCTGGCAACCACTTTTCAATTTGATCGCTTGCATTTGCACCACCAATCCCGTAAAGCGTCGGCGACCCAGGTTTAACCTCTATAACCATATAAAGCACGCCCTCGCCCAGCCCAGTGCGCGGATTTATCTCTTTTACAAGATCGAAAGCCTCTAACATTTACTCTCCTTTCCATCTGCAACTTTCCCTTCATTAACCCATCTACCACAGGCGTCCTCGTCGCCCGCGGGTTTCCAGTCACACAGATACTCAAACATACAATTTTCACAACGTCTTTCCATCATTCAACTTTCCTTTCTTTATATATAAAGCGACTTTACGCCGCATTATTTTCGTCTACCATATTCTTCTTCGTTTCATCCGGCGATTTACCTTTCAGAAACGCGTTCAAATCCTCTTTCATTAACTGGTAGTTTCTTGCCTGATCTGGCAGATATAAATGAGTTTTCTTAAAATACTCCACAATCCACGTATCCAGATCAATGTCCTTGGCTGTCGCAAACGCTACAATCGCAATCAGCGACGGTCTGTTTTCCTTTTCCATTAAAATCGAATTATTGTCTACATTCAGGGTCAAGTCATCCAACATTTCTTCCGCGAATGCCACATCTTCGTCCGTCAGTTCCATGTTTACGGTGTTTCTGACCCATACATTCAGATTCAACTCGGGTCCATCCCCATACTTCTCTTCAAAATAATCTTTCATCAGTGCATAAAGCAAATCCAGTTTTGCCTTGATGATGTTCTTATTCTTCGTATCGCGACTCTTATCTATCTCCTGCCAAGACGTATCATCGACAACTTTGGTGTTCAGACCGCCCTCAAATGCATCCAAAAATTTAGCAAATGCCTCACCCGGAAGTCCAAACTCTTCGAATCTGTCAAATGCAGCCAGCCAGACAAACAGATTCTTCATCGCAAATACCTCTTTAAAGTTCTCGCCAACAGCGTCTTCCAGCCGGGTCATCATCGCCGAAAAATTTTCAAACTCTTCGTCCGTCGCGTTCTGGTTAAGATACTGACTCATTGCCTTGCCGTTTTTCTTCCACGCATCCAGATGATTGATTGCCATAACCGCCTCACAAACAACCCGTTCATAAGCTCCCTTTGCCATTTCCTTATCTTTGTGGTCGATACAATCCTGGAAGAATCTATGCTGCGACGTAATGTTCTTGATCTTTCGCGCGAACCGGTCGATAAACGTAAATGCCTTCTGCGTCGCATTCATTGGCTTGTGGTTGTTGTACCGACGAATCAGCTTTGAAATTTCTTCTTTTGTACAATCCTGATGGATAACCGTGTTCAACTGAAAACCGTCAAACGTAGTCTGCAACTCCTTTGGAAGCTCCGAAAACCGTTTGCCTTTAATATCGAACGTCCTTAACTCCCAAATCACATTACCATCATCATCTCGCTGGATGCGCCCCTTTTCGTCTTTACATTTCGCCGGATACTCAATAATAGAATCTTCAATCTGTGATGTAACCTTGTATCCATCACTACGAAATTCCGAGCACACCGAACCTCTCTGCAGTCCGTCAATAAGCCAGAGCTGCGCCACCCCTTCTTCTAATTTCTCTTCTCCCAAAATAATCTCCGGCACATGATCGTCTGTTAAAATCGTAACAATCAATTCGTTCTTCTCCGCTGCCGACCACTGTTCCGAATATCTCTGCGTATCCGCATCACAACGGATTGTCTCATCAGTCATCTGCTCAATAAACGCCTTCATACTATATGTTTTAGGCATTACCTTTTTTGCCCGCTTTGCCATTGTGTTTCCCTCTTTCTATCTATGCAGTAATTTCGTGTTTTCGTATCGCCGCGCCGTGCTCAACGCCGATTTTATACGAGCATTATCCATATTTAACATCCGCGAAATTTCCCTTTCGGAATAGCCATCTGCCAGCAAGAACAAAATTCTTCTCGAATCTGATGGTATACGCTCTAAATAAAGCGTCATGCACTCGCTATAGCATTTCATATGTTCTAGCGCTTCCATCTCGGCACTTTGACTTGTCCCAGCTTTCACCAGATCGCCGCCAACCAAATCGTCGATAGGAACAGATACCTTTTTCTCTCCCTGCCCGTCTTCCCCGACACCTCCACGCTTAATGCGATTCATCGCCGTAAGCTGCGTGTACACTTTTCTGGTAATCATCACATACGCGATACCGTCGAAATCTCCTGTATTCTCATCAAAAATCATCAACGCGTTCGTCAACGCCTCTCCTGCGACGCTCATGAACTCATCATAGTCTGCGCCGGTTAATCCGCCGATTCCTTTAAGCGCATTGTTGATGATCCCCCGCAATTTCCATGCATTATTCGCATAGTACGGAGACAACAACCGCAGCTCCGCTTCCAGGTCAAGACAATGTTCATTTCCCCTTTTTAATGCCTGTGTTTTCATCTCTGCATATCCTCCTCTGCTTAAATACCCCGACTTTTTCTTGAAATAGGGTAAATTTAACAAGACATCCTTTGTTTAGATGCAAAAACCTTGTTATTCAGTTATTTTTTAGGGAATTTTCTACTAGAAAAAAATCTGGACATACCTTGACCGGTGCCCTTTTGATGATATAATAGAATTATCCCTATATCGTGGCGATGTAAGGATTGACCTGTCTGCTCATTATGGTGTTGGTAGCACCGAGCAGACAGGTTTTTTTGTCCTTACATTTCGAGTATACCGCCGTTACCATATTATGTCAAGACAATATTTCGAACATTCGTTCGTTTTTTACTGGTAATTTTTGGCATTAAAATTGGCACAATATACAACTTATTTCTATTATAATCCCATTTTCCTAGTAGATTACAACAACTCGTCGCGACTATAAATCCAGGCTGAAATCCATCTGTTCGATTTTTGTAATTTTTCTGGACAGTCGCGCCAACTCTTCGTCCCGCCGCCGCTCGGCATCATACAGTGCTTCATATTTATCCGGAAACCATTCGCCCGCTTTCAACGGAACCTTAAATTCCGGGACAATCATGCCGCCGTCTGTCATTTCTATTCCGGCGCTCATCTTTAAAATTCCCTTTGACAGGGCATATTTTGTGACCCAAATTTTCATTAAAAACCATCCTTGTTACAACGTGCATTGACTACTGAAGAACCGTCGAAACAGTAATCTTGGCTATGATTCCCTAAATCATTCTCAATTTCTTTTCCTCGATCATGTTCATCGCCCGGTTGAACACCTCGACATCATCGCCGTCGCGCTCCCGCAGCACGAACATCAGAACCTCCCTCAGATCGTCATGTTTTAGTGATACGATTGGAGAATTATTAACCCGAATATCCGTGTTCCCAGACTCAATGCTTTCGACAACTTCGCCCATATCATCAAAATACCGGCGCTTTCTCTCTTCGCTTAAGCCAATATAACGAGCCGTCGTCGCAACGTCTACATGGTTAAAGATTTCCTGTAAAGTCTCCATTGCGTTCGGATCGTCCGGGTGAATCATTTTCCCTATCCAGCCGAAGGTTTTTCGCAACGAATGACACGACACTCTCCCTTCAACATTGCACGCCTTAACCGCCGTCGCAAATTTCCGCCGGAAACCATCCGTCTGCCACTTCACAATGTCCGCATACTCTACGACCCAGTAAAGATATTCTCCCAGCGACGAATATTTCTTCTGTTTTTTAAATGCTTTCAGAATCGAAATCTTGCGCTTCACACCCCAATCTTTTCCCATTTTTTCGCACCAAGCATTCAAATTAAAACTCTTTTCCTGGTAGATCGGATCGTCGCGACGTGATAACCACTCTGTTTTTGTTGGTGTATTAAACACATACTCATGAAGATGTTCCTGTGGAACCACACCGGTTTCCAGACAATACACAGCGATGGCTCCCTTTACAGCCTGGCTGATCGGGATAATTGTTGTCTTTCCGGTTTTCTGCTCTTCAATGGTTGTGATTTCCGTTTTCAGTCTTCCGTTTTCATAGTAGAAATCCGACCACTTTACCATCACGGTGTCCCCAATCCGGCGTCCCAGCAACAGCCCAAACATAAACGTCAGGTAACTATCCCACATCTTTCGTGACTTGAAATACTCCATCAGATTGTACATGTCTTCGTACCGACGCAGTGGTTCAACCTCTGTTTTACCTGGTTTCTTCGTCGCATAACGACTCTTGCTTTCGCTCTTCATAAGATCTCCTCCTCGTATAATTACTTCTCTTTTTAAATTTTCAAAAGATCAAAAAAAGAGCGGACATACATTTCTGTACATCTCGCTCCAATTTCCGTTGCGATTTAACTCCATATTCCTAATTCTTCGCGCCACTTTCTAAACAAGCGCCGCATTTCCAGCTCATTAACTCCATACGCTTTACAACTTCTTAAAAACACATCCTCTACGTAAAAATTCCCGAATTCATCTTTATGATTCCACAGGCATCCATCTTTCTGATATTGATAACACCAACCCGTAACCAGCCAATCAAACGGCGGCGTCATCATAATATGAGTATTCTCTTCCGGCATTTCATCCGCCCAGCCCCGCTTTTCCTTTTCCTCCGAAGCGCGTTGTTCCAAAGCGTCTGCTTCCTCGTTGCGACGTGGCTCTATCTGATTCTTAAAAAATGGCGTCATAGCTCCCTTTAGAGGATTAAACCTTTTATAATTGTAATCCCAATCTGGATGCATCTCCCGCCACCAATCATAGTCCTGCGCGTTTTGAACCGAGTCGGAGTAATAACAGGCGTCGGCAATTTTACAATTAAACTTTAGCTTATCATACTCGTTCTTGGTTATCCTAATTGGATCGACGGCGTGCTCCAGTTCCCTTGGAAAATATAACCGCGTGCCGACCATTTGCCCCCGGCTTTTCAACATTTCATCATCCAGATAAAATTTATAATACTCTACCTCTAATTTTGGCGGATACTTTCTGTCAACCGTCGGAGGACCACATGGAATTCTGAAATCCTGCACCGCAATTATGCCGCGTATTATCGCTTCCGTCGCGATTTCTTTGGCAACCTCATTCGAACAATCCCCAAAGCGCCGGTCCTCAACGCGATATGCTATTTCATCAAAGGCTTCAGCATATTCCTTGGCATCCTGCGCCATCTTCTTACGTTGCTTTTCCCTTAGCTCCATCATCTCCCAGTCAACCGGAAACAATTTTTCGCCACTTTTCTTATCAACATACCAGTCTTCGTAGCGCCCATATTTATTAAGGATGGAATCAACACGGATTTCCTTTCCGTTAAAATACCGACGCCCGTGAGCATCTATCTGCTCAACAACCTTAACACCATGATAGTAAAATTCAGTCTTCGATTGTCTTAATTGAGTTTCATCTGCGACCTTAGAATCAACTGAATTTTTAACACTAAACAATGCGCGCAACGCCACAAGCCAAAACATTTTATCGCCCCCTTTTTTACATTATACTTGTTAAACATTTTCTTGTCGATGCTTGCTGTTATATTATTTATATAGCTCATTTAGAGCATGTTTGTCACACATAAAGTCGTCTTCAGGATATACGCCATACTCCGCATACTACTCATCTCTATTCGTATCTCTTATCTTTTTCTTTTCTGCTTTTAAGCACAAATTTCCTATACTCATCATAACCGCCGAACCGCACATACTTCCCACCGATAACATCAAAGCAATTTTCGCCCGCCGCCAGCTCATATGCATTTGCCGACACCACAATATACAGCTCAATCCCCTTTGCCGCCGCGTCGTCCATAACCAGCCGGAATAAATCCTTCATCTCGACCACGTTGTCAACCGAAAACCCGGAATCTACTGCATCCAGGAGAATCCAGCGCTCGTTCGGAATTTCCTTCTCATCATCCTCTTCGCCGTTTGCCTTCCGAACAGCCTCAACTAACCGTCGCGTTCTATCTCCATTATCCCCGGTTTCAATGAATCGCTTCCACTTCGCCGCACTTTTGCCGAGGTTCAGGTTAATGTTCTCGCCCTCAGAGGAGCACATAGCCGTCGCGCCGAAAGAATAGCTCCCGGTTGCAATGCTTTCGTCGATGGAATACAAACCACCGTCTCGCGTGTTATCGAACTGGAATACCGGTATGTTTTCATTTTTCAGCTCCTCTGCGATGTTATGCAGCATCGTCGTTTTGCCCGCGCCGTTGCAGCCAACCAAAACCGTCAGTCCCGGCTCGATCTCGATTTCCCTTTTCTTGCAAGTGTTAAATCCCTCGCCGTATGGATCTCTCCACGTTTTAATCTCTCTGCTCATTTCTTGTCTCCCTTCTCATTTTTCCTACAATAAAAAGAAGCAGATGTTTCTGCTTCTAATACTTATTTCTGTATTTGATTTGCTTTCAATAAGAAAGCAGTTTTTCATTCTATTTCTTGATTAAAAACCTATCAGCTTCGTCATATTCAAGAAAACATGTATGAGAGCCATCTTCCGTATAAACCGTTATCCCAGTTTCGTCTTGATCTAAAAATACCAATATCCTTTTTTAAATATATAATCTGTTCCATCATTTGCATTAATATCTTGCTTCATTTGTATCATATAGCTTTTTGCAATATTTCTTAGCAATTCAATATCATTTATATTATCTAAATCCATTTAATCACCTTTCTTTTGCAGAATAAGTAAACTTAGATTTCCTCTTGTTTTTTACAAATTTTATCCAACGATTCATATATTTTTCCATTAATATATATGTTTTCAGTAATCATTTTCAAGATTTGTTTTGCTTCGTCTAAAGTATTTATTTTGTCAATTGCATCTGGCTTATTTTTTATTATCTGTTTGTATAAACCATATATATTGTTTTTATTGTTTCCTTCAGCAGAATATCCGCCTAAAATATTTATGTTCCGTATCCCAATTTGTGCATCAGCTCGCACTTGTTCTTTTCTTTCAATGTTCCATATGGAATATCCTTTTTCTCTAAACATTTTTATTGCCTTAACAATATCGTCCGATACACAAGTCCCACTGAATAACGATCCTCCTATCTTGAAAACTCCATATGCGCTATATTTATGCTTTATCATTTTTAATTATCCTTTCCGTCCAAAGAAAACTTGGTTTCATTGATTATCTTGCATACAATTCTTCTTCAAAAACTAATAATACATCGCTTACTTCTTTTAATTGTGATCTACATATTTCTGCCCTACTTGGCTCATTAATTTTATCCCATTTATAAATCTGTTGATTTAGGTTTCTTTTTGAATCTCTTAATGAATTCATAATAACTTCTACGCTTTCCGATGATAAATTAATCTGCATATCTATATCCTCTCCTTTTTTAATCCCACCAAAACTTTAATAATGATGTGTCAATATCATTTTCTTTTGCCTGTGCAATGATCTCATCTTTCAGCTCGTCATATCCATATTCATCTGGATTAGCATCTTCTGGGATTTCCATTTCTGCATACAGCTCTACTCCATCTATCTCTGCAAGCATGTAATTAACTGCTGTATCTGTCTTTCTTCCCTGTCCTCCGTTAAACTCAACGTTAATCATCATTTTAAAATCCTCCTTTTATGTTTATCTCGCTATCGCTCCACTACATCAAGCTTTACCCTGTGGCTCTTGCCGTTATCATCCACAGCATAAAAGCAAGGGTTCTCGTCTCCCTGTAGCACATCATTTATATCATACAGCCAACCCCATGCGGATTCAACAGCCAAAGATCCGCATTCTGTTTCGTAAATGTCAAAACAGTCGTTTTCTGGAAGTCTAACGGTCATTTTATCGGAGCATGTTGCCGTTCCGCTCTCTCCGCCATATGTGTATATATTTCTTTTTTCTCTGTTTAAGACTCCGTAATTGCAATAAATCGTAAATTCTTCTGATGCTTTGTATAATTTTTCTTTATTTTTCATAACACACCTCTCACAACAAATAATCCAATCAATACACCAATCAAATCTCCTATAAATTTCTTTCTTCCAGAGCTGTTTTGATATCTTCATCGTACCATACTGTATTTGCATTTTCCATATATTTTTTCGAATTTTTCATTTTCTGCTTCTCCTTTTCATAAGAATCTTTCATCCTGTTCACATCTTCATCAGACATATTTTTAACTTTAATTCTACATTCTTGTAAGATTCTTAAGCTTTCTTTCTTATTCAAACTACCACCCTCTAACTACACAGCGTCAACATCGCATTCAGATAATCTCTCGCTTCCTTAGATGCCTTGTAAATTTTTCGCTTATCGTAAATATGTAAGTGAAATTCTCTATTTCTAAATTGTGGTACATGAACCACTGTGATATAATGTGCATCATCATAATCTGTTTTGTCTTTCCAGACGATCTCCGCACTTCCATTAACTCCATTTTCTAATCCCTGTTTAATTTTAATCACACTATCAACCTCTCTTCCGTTTCATTGGTTTAATTGCTTTTCATATAATTCAACAAGATAATTATAAAAGCCTTCACCTTTCCATTCATCAAGCCATTTCTTCATTTTCTCATAAGTCTTGAAGAAAGTAATAGCAAAATCTCCATCCGTATTAATCTCGCTTGATACCTCATAATACTCATTGTCTGCAACACTATTCGTATTTTTACCATGAAGCACGACCTCACCAAATGACGTATCTGCAAGCTCAACCCAAAAATCTTCGCTTTGCATTGCCTGTTCTAATTTATCCATATTGTTTTTCCTCACTTTCTAAGTAAATCATCGTTTCATTCTGTTTTTAAAGTAATCGTATCTAATGTTTCTCTGTCCTCATTAGATTGTAGCCATTTCAGTTCATATTCTTCCGCTTCCTCTCTTGTATCAAAAATGCTCTGATTGGTTGTATGATATTCTACATTTGCTCTATATCCGTTCATATACATAAATGTTTTGACATTCATTTTTGCCATGTCTTCAATACTCATATTTTTAATTGATTCGTAATTTGTCATAATTTCTTACTTCCTTTCCTAGCAAATCCTCATTTCATTTACTTTAATACAGCTTCGTAATAATCAAGCTCCACACAATCAATCCCGTTTTCTTCTGCGGATTCAACATCTTTGAGCATATTGAAAATCATATCTATTGTCATATCTAATGTATATTTACCCCAATATTTTTCTTTGGATAAATCTACATCCTTTGAATTAGCAAAATAAAACGCATTTTCTCCGATTTTACAACAGATTCCCATACAACCTGCATAATCATCCTCAATAGATATAATTCCATTTTTAAAACCTTTCTTAATCATTTCTCTTGTAATCATAATTATATCCTCCATTCTAAAAACCTTGAAACTCTTGTTTCATTCGCTAATATCTCCATAACACAAGTACAATTTTCCATAAGTTCTTTTTCCCACGGATCCCTTGCTTTTCCAAACAGAATTTTCAATACAACCTTATCATCGATCACCGGTGGAATTTCTGTTTTAATCACATAGCTACACGCCTTTCTTGCATCAAAATTTTTATTTTCTGAATCTTCATCACCAAAGAAACATAATTCGTACCAATGTATATTTTTATTCATAATAAATGTCTCCTTTATTTTAAAACGCGCTCTTCATTGTATTACTTCTAATACATAATATCCCAAACATTTTTGCACTTTAGTTTTTTGATACTCTTTTTCTCTTCTCATATACTCAGAAAACCTAAGGCAAGGTATTAAAATCCGTTTCTTTCCTCTGGTATTAGTGTGAGAAAATATACCATTACTTTCTTGCACAATATTTTCAGGATCTTTTAGTCCTAAGAGTTTTATGTATTGAATAACTGCATCCTTTTTACTTTTTTCTACTAACTCAGATACTAACATTATTATCACCATCCTTTTGAAATTTCCGTTTCATTGTATTTTGAAACTTTCTCTTAGGTTCTCCAAATACAAATCACTATTTGTATTCCAACCACCAGTTGAACTCAAAATCCCATTTCTTATTTTCCAGAATTCATCCAAATGAGTTTTAAAATAACTTATTGCATCGTTCTCACATGAAAACTCATTCCCATATTCCCAAAAGAAATGTCTCTGATTTGTTACAAAAAAAGAATTTGTATCGAGACAATATGCAATTATCCATGTAGAGCAAGGCTTTGAAAAATTTTCATCTTTGTTTAATTTTTTATACATAAGTTTTCTCTCCTATAATCCTGAAATTATCGTTTCCTATGCTTTCTGCTTAGAATAATACTTAACAATCTTTTTAAAATCCTTGTTACTTGCATAAGCAACTTTAGGTTTGCTTCCATCAATGTTAAATTCCGTTACACTTAAAATTGCATAACCTTGTACCGTTAATGTAGCAAGATATACAAGTAAATTCAATTTGTATCCAAGACTATCGAACTGGATTTCTTTTCTTAGTTTCTGTACTTCTTCATCATAATTGTCATCTATTTCAACAATGTGTGCAGAAGCATATGTATTGATTTTATATAATCTGTTGTTCATTTTTCTTACCATATTATTCGCCTCTCTTTCCTAGTAAATTCTCATTTTATTGTGGTTTCTTTAAAGTCTCCTGATTGTTTCGCAAGCAATCAAAATCTCTAATTCCGTATCACAATAAATGCAACCCTCGATTGCTCCATGCTGATTTAATAAATTCCAGTCAAAATATCCGTTATAATCACACATTGCAACTGAATATTTTTTGCCTGATTTATATTCTTTGGTATGTTTCCCGTTTGGATGATAGACATCAACGCCATCATTTTTTACAACAGAGGCAACCCATCCGTTAGGAAATACAATACTGTTTTCTTTTGTTTGTCTCCGTTCGTTATAGTCATTTACAACTTCTTTTAATCCATATTTTTCTGAATATTCCTTTAATAATTCCATTTTATTCCTCCAATCTTACCATTCACCTTAATACAATTAACTCTGCTTCTTCTGCATATTTTCTTGCAGCATCGTATCCATTTCTATTAAGTTCACCTTCAATACTGAACCAAAGAGAATCTAAAAAATTTGGAATAGATGCGAAATTTTTATTTGGATATTTTTCTCTATATCGTTTATACGCTATTTTATACAATTCATCTACTAAATCACGTTTCATCATATATCCTCCATCCAATTAAATATCTTCTCTTGCACATAATGTATAAATCTCTGCATCAAGTACAACTTCTCCACAATCTTCACATTCTAAGCATACATCTGATGGATTGTCCCAATCTCCATATGACACAATACTTACCTTATGTCCTCTATGTTTCTTTAATTCGTTCCATAAAATCATATTTATATCACCCATAATTCAACCTCCAATAAAGAAATCATCGTTTCAAAGCATTACAAAAATTTCTTATTTCTTTTGAAATATTATCTTTCGCAATTTCTCCTTCATCTCCTTCATAACGATTGATAACAAACACATCTTTTGTATCTAAATGATACTCATATGTATTTCCTTTATTATCATGTATAATATAGAAATCAATCTCAGAATTTACATTATCTAAAATATATTTTTTCATTTTATCCTCCGTAGGAAACTCTTGTTTACTTGCCTATTTCACATCCCATTTTACTTCATAACCAGTAATTTTCTTTCCAAAATCACAAGCATGTACAACTACAGCTCCGCAATTATCACACCATAAAGCAAAACTATTAACTCCTGCGCCCATCCTATTAGCACCACCACGCCGCATTTTTGATCCGCACCAGATACAAGTACATTTGTTAGGAATCTTCACTCCATTATTTACAACACTTTTAATTTCCATTATCATCACTCCATTTCTATATTAATTCATCAACTTCAACTACATCAGGATTGTCACTAAACCACGAATCATCTTCTGCAATTTCCTTTAACTCAATAAAATCTCTTCCAGAATCAAAGCAATCGTTGTGCATCAAATAAGCTGTTTTCACCTTTTCTCTTGCATCTTCATATGACTCTTCCTTTACAATTCCAACAGCCAATTCTTCAATCCTGTAAGCATATAAATTTGTAATATCCAACATATTAAGCACTCCTTTCCGCACTACAAAAGAAATCATCTTCTGTAAAACTATATCCATCATAGTGTTCATAAATAAATTCATCACTAACATATTCATCAATACTTGTAATCATTTCATATGACGGCTCATTGATATTAACTCCCATCACTTCTGCAAAAGTTCCTTCATTTACAAGTTCTGAATAATACGCCTGTTTCAGTTCGTGTAACTGATCTCTATTTAATTCTCTTACTGTCATAATTTATCACTCCATTTCTGTAAATCCATTTCTCTTTAAATACTCTATGTAATCTTTAATATCTGATTTCTTTTTAACCTCAATATCTTCTGGATGATAATATCCATAAAAAGCATTCGTATACACCTTATATGTTTTATTTTCCATATTAACAATGAGGTTATAATTGTTGGCACAATCACCACGTTTCTTCCAATTCTTATCAAGCCAAAATAGATGTAATCTCATGTCAAACCTCCTTATGAAATTGCTATTTCTTACACTTCAATAACTTCCCAAGTCCATTCATATTCTCCATCGTAGGATGAAAGATATGCTGCACCGTCATCACTTATAGTAAAGTCAATAGAATCTTTATTCTCTTCGCTTGCGTTGTTCATTTCTTCTTCATAAGTATTCTGTGCATCCTTTTCGAGAAATGCATAAGCATCATCTTCATTATCAAATGTATCATGACTTGCAATTTCCTTATTGTGAACTGAATAACAAATCACTGCATATTTTTTCATTTTTATCACTCCAATCTATACTTCATAATCAAATTCGCTTAATCCTGTATCAGTTACATATGCTTGTACAGCTTCAACATATGTTCCTTCAAAATTTCCATTCTCTGTATTATAACTACTTAACTCTTCTTCAATTTCACAATCATAATGTAAGAAAATATTCGTGATCAAGTTTTCCATTGATGTTTCTGGCTCATATTTCTGCTCTCTAATCCATGCAGCCATATAATCATAATCGCACCATTTTCCCTTTGGATATGTACTATAATCCTTTTCTTCCGTCCATTCTCCTCTCCACTGATTTACCATTTATTTCACCTCACTAAATTATTCTCTTTTATCAACCGTAACTGTACCATCTTATTCAAATCCTTATTTACTGTAATATGATTCTTACCATTCCCATACATAAAATGACTACCACGACTTCTAATTTCGCGATATCCATTCGCCTTAAGGATCGGTTCAAATTCTCTTAGATTTTTCGGTTTACATTTGCACATTTTAATCACTCTCCCTTTAATGCTTTTTGTACTTTCTTATTGAAATCTCCATACTTCGCTTTCCATTCAGCAATCATTTCTTCTGTAGGTTCGCCAATCAAGTTGTATCTTTCTTGTCTATATTCTTCTAGATCTTCACAACACTCCGTTACAAATACTGCATTTCCCATCTTACTTGCATCGCAGCCAAAACCTCCTGTTGCAAGTACAATTTGATATTTTGCTTCTCTAAATTCTGGCTTGAAAAACTTGCTATCAATTACCACAAGTTTACCTTCGATGTTGTCACTTAATGATTTACATTCACTTTTATCAATTATTGTTTTCATAATTTTTTACATTCCTTTCTTCTGATAAAACGGTTACTTCTTTGCCTTTATACTACTTCATCCATCTTCTCATACAGTGTTTCGTTTACACCAAAATTGAGTGCTATTTCCTTAATCAACTCATCTCCCCACTTATCATTGAAGAATCCCCAACAACTGTCTTTCTCTTCCCAGCCATCATCTTCTGCATTGTATTCTTCCGTGATAACTCCATATACTTCACCAGTTAAATACATGTCATACTCATCAACTTCGCCTTGCATCCACTGGTATGCAGCCTTCTTCCAATTTTTATCTGTGATTTTTACGTAGTTCCCTTTTTCATTCCTAATTTTTCCACCGCAATCAATAATTGTTTTCTTATCAGTGTAAATATATCCGACTTGACCAGAATCCCATCTATCACTAAATCCACCAGTATTCATTGTGATTCCGCTATGGTCATACAGATAAAGTGGAAGATATACAATATTTGCGTGTTTCTCTAACAAATGCCATTTATCTTTCTGTGGTAAAGCTTCAATCATGTCATCAACCAGCCAATCAAGCGACTCATATTCTTTAATGACATCAAATTTCGCTTCCTTGCTTGTACCAAGTGGAAACCAATAATAAGTTCCCCATAACTGCCACACTTTTTCATGTCTATCGTATTTTAACTCAAGACCATTAGAAGCTTTTTTTGCCTTCACATAATTAATGATTGATTTCTCTTTCACATTATTACGAACCAAGTCATTTAAGAAATCTTCATTATCAGAGAACTCATTTTCTTTATAGTCACCAAGTCTATAATCTCTATGCCAACACATCATCTTTCCTATATTTCCATCCCAATCGTATCGTGGATTGAGTGGATCATTATCTTGTTCAATATGTAGCCTCATAAGCTTGCCGTTATCTTTATAGTATCTGTATTCCTTATCTGTCATATCAATCAACCTCCGTTTCTTCCCATAAATCAATTAAGCTAGGTATTACATAACCCAAATCAATACTTACGTATTCGTCATATTCTTCCAAATCCTTCCATTCCTCTTCTGTTGGAATAGTTGCACCCATAATCCTATATACATCTTTTGGAGTACCACCTGCTTCAAGAATTCTATGCAGCGTCATTTCTAACGCTCCTGCAATATCATCACTGCCTTTTACTGCAATTGCATTCCGTGACCAGTATTCATTACATAAGTGATACCGTACAATTACTTCTCCATCTTCTAATAAGTCTTTTAATTCAATCATTTCGCATTCTCCTTCAATTACAAAAGGCAGACACAATAATTTGCATCTGCCTTAATATATTCTCTGTTTATAAGTTTTCAATATCATTCTTT
>OGYI01001599.1_pt1 | contig 21267 bp, 20 predicted proteins | sample 1576521 | NCBI WGS metagenome assembly OGYI01 (sample SAMEA3541484, study PRJEB24748) | human gut metagenome | biome: human gut; feature: human-associated habitat; material: faeces | place: China | collected 2012
TGGGCGCGTTCTACGCGCTGTTCAACCGGGTGTCCCTCTTCCAGATGAAGGTGGATAAGAATAAGTGCGTTTCCTGCGGGAAATGCGCCAGAGCCTGCAAGATGGATGTGGATGTGACGAAAACGCCCAACCATACCGAGTGCATCCGCTGCGGAATGTGCATCCGCGCCTGTCCGACGAAAGCCGTGTGCTTCCGCTACGGCTTCGGAGACGGTAAAGATAAGGCAAAAGCAGCGGAAACGCTACAGACAAACAACAATAACAGGGAGGAATAAAACGAATGAAGATGAATAGGACGAATACTGCCGGCAGAATTCTGGCGCTGCTACTTACTGCACTGATGGTGCTCTCTCTGGCAGCCTGCGGCACAAAGGGCGGAGACAAAATGGACGGAATGAGCAGCGAACCGAAGAATGCCGAGGAAGCGGTTGCCATGCACAAGGAGCTGATGGCGCAGGAAAATGCCATTCTCTCGGAGGACACAGCGCTTTGGGAAAAGGTTTTCATGGCGGCCGACAAGGGCATGACCATGCAGGAGGACGGCAAAAACTATGGTGAGTTCTTGTTGGACACCATCGAAGGTTCCAAAGATCAGTTTACGGAGGATGAGCTGAAGCTGCTCAAGGAGGCGGCGGAGAAGATCTGCGAGATTGAAAACAAGCTGACCATGATAGAGAAAAAGTACCCCGAGGCGGCACAGCAATCTACGGATGGCGCTATGAGCGTGCCCGCGGGCAGCGACATGACCACGCCGCCTGATGACGGCAGCATGCAGAAATTCCCCGCCTTTGAGGGCAAGGACTTGGATGGCAACACGGTGAAGAGCGCCACCGGATAAGGTTCTTCCGCTTGGCGGGATGATCAGATTATAGGCTCTGGCAAGCCGTGTGATCGAATCCAGAAGAATGATCACATCCTGTTTATGCTCTACAAGACGGCGCGCACGCTCCACAACCATCTCGGAAACTCTCTTATGATGTTCCGGAAGCTCATCAAAGGTAGAATAGATCACTTCCACATTCGGTCCCTGAATCGCCTCTCTGATATCGGTAACCTCCTCAGGGCGCTCATCGATCAGAAGAATGATCAGATGCATATCTCTGTTATTCCTGAGGATAGATTTGGCAACATCTTTCAGAAGGGTTGTCTTACCTGCCTTTGGCGGAGATACGATCATTCCTCGCTGGCCCTTTCCGATAGGACTGATCAGATCCACGATACGCATGGCCGTTGTGCCGCCTGCACGTTCCATGACAAGTCTCTCATTCGGAAAGATTGGTGTCATATCTTCAAAATTATATCGTCTCTGTCCCTCACTCGGATGGAAACCGTTAATGGAAGATACGTAAAGAAGGGCGCTGAACTTCTCTCCCTGAGTCTTAATGCGGATATTTCCCTGGATGATATCACCGGTCTTTAAATTAAAACGTCGGATCTGGGAAGGAGACACATAAATGTCATTCTCACCCGGCATATAATTCTCGCATCGGATAAAGCCATATCCATCCGGAAGAACCTCAAGGATCCCGTTAGCCTTTTCACCACTGTCCAGCTGGGTAGATTCTGACGGGACATTCCCGTTCTCCCTTACAGATTCCCGGTTATATTCACGGTTATATTCACGATTGTACTCTCTGCGGATATTTGTGTTTCTGTGTTCCTGCTCATTCTTATCACTACGATATTCCTTCCGCTGCTCCTGAAGACCTTCCCCTGCCGGACGGGTACGATATTCTGTTTTTTCCGAATCATAGCTTTTTTCTTTTGCAGTATTTTCTGCCGGTGTACTTTTGTGTACTTCTTCAGAATTTCCTCTGTCGGACTCTTTGGCGTCCTCCTCCAGCATCCGCTCGATCAGTGCCGGTTTTCTCAGAGTAGAAATCCCCTTCATCCCTCTCGCCTTTGCCAGATCCTTCAGCACCGCCAGAGACAATGATTCATACTTTTCTCTCATATTAAATCCTCTATTCTTAAATCTGATAAATTATATATTTGTTGTTTATGGAATCAGATACAACCTGACATGGCTGCACTTTTTTTGAATGAAAGCGTGTTTTCAGCTTATGTTTCATTATACACACCTTATAGAGTCTATTGCAAGAAATATTTATCGACATTTTTTTTATAATTTTCTCACAAAAAAGAAAAAAATCTGCCCGGGAGATATCTCCCGGACAGATCCAACGTTTCTGTATGCTTCTTCTTTAGCTCCAGAACGGTCCGTATATATCCATGACTCTCTGGACACGTTCATCGGTAATTTTATTCAGAGCCTCCACGATCGCTGCATACGTCTTTGGTCTCTGTCTCTTAAGTGTTGACGGGCTTGTTACATACTCAAGCACTGATTCTGCAAAATATTCTGAACTGTTCTGCGTTGCATAGCTTCTGTTGATACCTGTAAATTTGGATTTTTCGCTGTTATAAACTGCAGCAAAAGCACTTGTTCTGTCTACGTTTCCCGCAACAAAAGCAAGGAAATGTCCCAGTTCATGGTAGACTGTCTCATTCTCAAAACGAAGGATGATGCTTCTTGAATGTGCATTAAAGCAGCCTCCGTAGTTAACAGACGGATCAACCGTTACAGTAAATCCAAGCTTCTTGTAGGCATTGAGCACCCTGCTGTCCATCTTCGGTGCAATGGAAGCAATATTGCTTACTGAATATTTGCTGTCCATGCTGATGTTTTCTACTTCTTTTGTGGAAGCTGCATTCACTTTGCCGGCAGTACCTGCAGCTGCCCTGACTGTTGTGGTCGTCTGAATGGTTGTAGTCACTTTCCGTGTCTGAACGGCTGTTTTTGATTTCTTTGTGTATTTCTGTGTTGTTGCAGTCTTAACTGTCTTTAATGTTTTTACGGTTGTATTTCTGTTTGTTTTCTTTGTGGTCGTACTCTTCTTATTGGTAGTCGGAAGCTTCTTGGTATAAGTCTTGGTTGCCGCTTTTTTAAGCTTAACTTTTTTTCTGGTTGTCTTGGTATTTGAAGTCGTTTTGGTAGTCACCTTCGGTTTTGAAGCAAGTGGAGTGTCATCCTCTGTGATGGTAGTTTCCATTACCGGATCTGTAAAATCCGGAAACTCCGGAACCTGTGACGACTGCCAGACATTAAAGCCACCTGCCAGTACAATAACAGCTGCGAGACATCCTGCCAAAGCTTTTTTCCTGCCTGTAAAAATTTTACGAATATCTGTTCTTTTCATATCATTCACACCTTTCTGAAAGCCGACGTTTCAGTTTCCACCCCAAACCGGATTTTAAGCATCAAAAAAACCGCTTATTCTAACAAAATAAACGGCCGCATCAAAACACATATCCTTGTTCATAGATGTTATCTGAATACGTCATTAAATCGGAATTTAATGCGGCAACCGGCTGTCATAGTCATCCTTCGGACCTTAGACCCATGGCTTTGCGTCCCTGTCTTTCAACAGGTTTGCCCTTATATGTATAGTATATGTTTTTTTCCCTGAAATGTCAACATTTTCCCCTGCATTTTGAGCTCTGCTCCTGTCTTTTTTTCACGGAATCTGCTATACTGTTCAAAAAGAAAGCATGATATAACAGGAGAACGGAAACTATGTCAAAATTTTTACCAGTCCGTCTCTTTTTTGTATGGCTGCTTTTCGGAATCCTGCTGGCAGGCTGCGGAAATTCTCCTTCCTCCGATGAAGAACCTCCGGTATATTCTCCGGCCAGAGTCCTCACTCCGGAGGCCCCCGGCAAAAAAACACTGGGCAGCTCCCCTCTGATCCTGGATATTTCCAATCAGGATCAGGGATATCTGACTGCAGAATCCGATTCCGATGATTCCCGCATGAACATTCAGCTTACCGCTCCCTCCGGTGTGGTCTATTCCTATTTTCTGGAACCAGATGAACAGGCGATACTTCCTTTTTCCGAAGGCTCCGGTGAGTATCTCATCACCTGCTATCAGCAGGTAGATGGAAACCAGTATGCCGCCCTTTACACGGAAACGCTCACAGTAAAGCTTCAGAATGAATTTCTTCCGTTTCTGTATCCGAACCAGTACGTGAACTTTTCTTCCAAAAGTGAAGCCTGCAAACTGGCAGCCTCTCTTGTCAAAGAGGACATGACCGACATCGACATCCTGAAAACCTTCTATACATATGTTACCAGTCATATTTCCTACGATTATGACAAAGCCGATTCTGTCGAAGCCGGTTATCTTCCTGATGTAGATGATACTTTAAACACCGGCACAGGGATCTGTTTCGATTACGCTGCACTGACTACTGCAATGCTCCGCAGCCAGGATATTCCCTGCAAGCTTCAGATCGGCTATTCCGGTGATGTGAAGCATGCATGGATCGATGTTTATATCCGTGGCAGAGGCTGGGTGACAAAGGCAGTATCTTTTGACGGAGACACCTGGAAGCTGATGGATCCCACCTTTGACGCCAACAGTGATGGTGATGAAGCGATCCAGGAATATATCGGTGATGAAAGCAATTATACGGTACAGTTCACGCGCTGACCCACTAAAGGAGACATTATTATGAAAAACAAACTGACAGCCCGGGAATTATCCAGTTTCTGCGGGCAGATGGGAATGCTTCTGCATTCCGGCATATCCACAGCTGAAGGACTTCACATCCTCTGTGACGAAAGCAAGACCGATGCAGACCGGCAGATCCTCACACCCCTGATCCGTTCCGTGGAAGAAAACGGTTCTCTTTCCCGGGCTCTTGACGAATCCGGGGTCTTTCCCTCATCCATGACCGCCTATGTCCGGACCGGCGAGGAAACCGGCTGCCTGGATGAGATCATGGAAAGTCTCAGTTCCCACTATGAACAGGAGGAAGAAATCTCCGGACAGATACGGTCTGCCGTCACTTATCCGCTGCTCATGCTTGGCATGATGGCTGTTGTGATCCTGGTCCTTCTGATAAAAGTCCTGCCGGTATTTCAACAGGTATTTAACCAGATGGGAATGGAAATGAACGGGGTTTCCCGGGGACTTCTGAATGCAGGCAACGTGATCAGCCGGTATTCCTCTGTTTTTCTGATCCTCGCCGCAGTCCTCATTGGCTGCATCCTGTTTTTCAGTCTTACGGAAAAAGGCCACAGCCAGCTGCGAAAAATGGCCGTCCATCTCCCGTTTTTCCGTGAGATCCCGGTTGCCATGGATTACAGTCGTCTGACCCAGGGCCTTTCCCTGGGACTTCGGAGCGGACTTTCCCCGGAAACCAGCCTGGAGCTTACAAAGGATCTGATCTCACAGCCGGTGACACTCGAAAGACTCCGGAAGGCTTCCTCTATCCTGGATAGCGGAGAAACCTTTTCCAGGGCTCTTACAGAATCCGGTCTGTTCGGCGGCATGGAAGGCCGTCTCATCACGATATCCTTCTATTCCGGTTCCAGTGACGAAACCTTCCGCAGGCTTTCCCGGCAGTACACCGAAAGATCCATAGATCTGATCTCTCAGGCAGTCTCTATTGTGGAGCCTACCATCGTGATCCTGCTGTCTCTTCTTGTGGGGCTGGTCCTTTTATCCGTCATGATGCCGCTTCTGGGGATCCTCTCAGATTTTGCAATGTAAGGTGGTGACCGTATGAAACTTTTTGAAAGCCGCAGAACAAAATTTCTCAGAACATTTTTTCTTCTCTTTCCGGCGCTGCTTCTGGTTTTATCCTGCACCTTGTTTGTGGCAGGTGTCAGCAGCACCTCCGACCAGGCTGTGCAAAAAGAACAGAACGCTCTGGAGCAGGCGCTGAAAAACGGCGCCATCCGCACCTATGCCCTCACAGGTACATACCCAGAAAGCCTGTCCCAGCTTCTCTCGGATTATCATATCACTTATGACAAAACCAAATTCGTAGTAGAATATGTTCCTAACGGTTCCAATCTCCTGCCGTCTATCAGTGTAATCGCTCTGTCCGGCAGTGCGAAAGGAGGGAATGCCTCATGAATCACCGGAAGAACACCGGACATTCCGTTTCTTCTCTTTTTTCGCTTCTTCTTTTCGGTGTTTTTGTTCTGTTCCTTATACTGATGCTGCTATTTTCCGCCCGGATTTACCAGCAGACTGTGAAACAGACTGACTCCGATTCCGAGCTTGGGACCGCAGCAACTTATCTGACTACCAAATTCCGGCAGCACGACCGCGGCGATGAGATTTTTTCCGGTTCCCTGGATGATATTCCGGCTCTTTGTTTCCGGAACGATATCAAAGGAAAAGAATATATCACGTATATTTACCTGAAGAATGACAGTCTGATGGAGCTTTTCACTGCAAAAGGCTCTCCGGCCAGCTCTGATGCAGGGACCGTCATCTCACAGCTTTCCGATTTCCGGTTTTCGGAAATGGAAAATGGTTTTTACCACTTTTCCCTGGAAAGTACCACAGGGATCCGCTCGGAATTCCTGCTTCATCGCACTGCCCAAAAGGAGGCATCATGAAAAAATCAAGACATAATTCCGGCACCAGCCTTTTTCTGATGGAAATGATCCTTGCCCTTTTGTTTCTGTCACTTTCCTCAGCTGCCTGCATCCAGATCTTCGCGGCAGCACGGAAAAGCCGGCTCCAGGCAGAACAGTGGAACCAGATCCAGGCTCTCACAACCTCCGTGGGCGAGGTACTGGAAGGCACTGACGGAACCGATGAACAGATCCTCTCTCTGCTTCCGGGGGGCATCAAAAAGGACACCAGCCTGATCTGGTATTATAACCGTAACTGGCAGAGCTGCTCTTCCGGAGAAGCCGCCTGTGAAATGATCCTGGAAACAGATATTTCTTCAGAAAAATCCGGCGAGCTTTCTTTCCAGCAGCTTTCCAACGGCAATGAGCTTTACCGGATCACCCTGCGTTTTCCTGTTGATGATTACAGAAGGGAGGCTGTACATTGAAACAGAAGCATACGTTTTTTGTAACTGTCGGCATTCCTTCCCTGTTTCTTATCTTCTCTGTACTGTGTCTCTGTGTACTTGCTCTGCTTACTCTTGGAAGCTCCAGATCCAGTCTTAACACAGCCAGACATTCTATGGAACAGACCGAAAATTATTACACCGGCTGCGCAGACGCCACGGAAACCGTTTCAGAAATCCATGATGATCTGGAGCAATACAGGGAAAAAGCTTCCGATGAGACCGGATATTTTTCCATGGTACAAAAGCTTGCGGACACAAGGGACGATCTCAGCTGGGATCCCCACAGCCACACCCTTTCCTTCTCCGTTGGAATTTCCGAGACACAACAGCTTTCTGTAGTGCTTGAGATTTTTTACCCGCAGAAAAAAAGCTCTTCTGCTTATCAGATCCTGCAATGGAACACAGAGCTTACCGGATCCTGGCAACCTGACAACCACCAGAATGTATTTAAAGGAGAATAAACCTATGGATACCTCTATTCCTGAATTTTTGGCAGAAGCTGCCAACCGGCGTGTCTCTGATATCTTTATCATCGCCGGCCGCCCTCTGGCAGAAAAAATCGACGGTCATCTTTTGGACCGTGGTGACAGGCTGATGCCTGATCAGACAGAAAATTTACTCCGCACCATTTACGGACTTGCGGAAAACCGCGATATATCCCGTCTTATGGAAACCGGTGATGATGACTTTTCTTTTTCTATTCCCGGTGTTTCCAGATTTCGTGTCAATGCCTACAAGCAGCGTGGTTCCCTGGCTGCCGTGATCCGCGTGATCGCCTTCCGGCTGCCGGATCCTGCAGAACTTTCCATTCCCGAGGATGTGATGAACATCTCCGAATATACCCGTGGCATGGTCCTTGTTACCGGTTCTGCCGGAAGCGGCAAATCCACCACCATGGCCTGTCTGATCGACCGGATCAACCATACCCGGGAAGGCCACATCATCACTCTGGAAGATCCTCTGGAATATCTCCACCGCCATGATCGCTGTATCGTCAGCCAGCGCGAGATCTGTACCGACACTGAAAGCTATCTGACTTCTCTTCGTGCCACACTACGCCAGAGCCCGGATGTGATCCTTCTTGGAGAGATGCGTGATCATGAAACCATCCAGACTGCCATGACCGCTGCGGAAACCGGTCATCTTGTCCTTTCCAGCCTGCATACTCTGGGAGCAGCCAACACCATCGAACGCATCATGGACGTGTTTGAGCCATCCCAGCAGCATCAGATCGCCCTCCAGCTTTCCATGGTCCTTCAGGCTGTGATCTCCCAGCAGCTGATCCCGGATGTGGACGGACGCAACATTCCTGTTTTCGAGATCATGCGCCTGACTCCTGCCATCCGCAATATGATCCGCGACAATAAAGTACACCAGATCGAAGGCGTGATCTCCACGTCCGGTCAGGAGCAGATGCGTTCTATGGACCAGAGCCTTCTGGAATTATATAAAAAAGGCCGTATCACCAGGGATACAGCTCTGAAATACGCTTTAAACGCTGACATGCTGAAGCGCAGACTTATGTAAGGATCTTCTCGGTATACATCTGCCTGATATGTAAAAGCACATAAAAAATCCCTTACCAATATCTGATATGTTTCCAGAATACAGAACACATATCATTTTACAGATCCGGTAAGGGATTTCTTTTTTTTCAATCCGATTTCGATCAAAAAGGCATTCCTTCTCTGCGGTCGGTCAATGCACTACATTTCCTACAATTCCATAAGAAACAATATACATAATGGCACTTGCCATAAAAAGTCCGCACAGGATCGCAATGGAGGATTTTTTGATATCCACCTCAAGAAGAGAGGCGATCAGTGCACCTGTCCAGGCTCCTGTACCCGGAAGAGGGATTCCCACAAACAGCAAAAGTCCAAGAAATTCATACCTCTTGATCTGGTCACTCTTTCCCATAGCTCTATTTTCCAGCTTTGTGATCAGACCTCTGAATGTCTTTGTTTTTTTCATCCATTTAAAAATCTGCCGGATAAAAAGCAGAATAAACGGAATCGGAACAATATTTCCCACGATACAGATCGGCAGTGCCTTCGCAGCCGATATCTTCAGCAGAGAGGCTGCCAGAAGACCGCCTCGAAGCTCCAGTATCGGGATCATAGAAATGATGAACACAGCACCCTCGGGAGAGATAAACTGTGCAAGGTGGTGTGAAAACCATTGTACCAGTACTTCCATAATACCTCCTTAACTGTTATTTCTGCAGATATTCCGTCAGGAATTCTACCAGTTTTTTCATCTCCTCATCGGTACCGATAGTGATACGGAGATGATTGTCGATCCTGTCCTTCGGGAAATATCTTACATAGATATGTTTCTCCCGCAGTGCTGCGAAAAGCTCTTTGGCCGGACAGCTCTCGTGTGTGGCAAAGATAAAGTTGGATCTGGAATCCTGAAAGGAAAATCCAAGCTTCCTGAGCTCTGCCTTTGTCCACTCTCTTGTTGTAATGATCTTATGGCAGCATTCCTCAAAATATGCCTTATCCTCCATAGATGCCACACCAACTGCGATAGTAGCACGATCCATGGTATAGGAATTAAAGGAATATTTCACATCATTGAGATATTTGATCAGCTCCGGATTTCCGAAGGCATATCCGATGCGCATTCCTGCCAGGGATCTGGACTTGGAGAAGGTCTGCACAACAAGCAGATTATCATATTTTTCAATCAACGGCAGTGCGGATGCTGCTCCGAAATCCACGTACGCCTCATCTACGATCACGATACTCTCCGGATTCTTTGCTACGATCTCCTCGATCTCGGAAAGAGGCATTTCCACGCCGGTCGGTGCATTGGGGTTAGGGAATACGATTCCGCCGTTTTCACGGAAATAATCTTCTTTACGGATATGGAACTCCTCATCTAATACCGGGCGCTCATATGGGATCCTTAAAAGATCTGCCCATACATCATAGAAGGAATAGGTGATATCCGGGAACAGAATCGGCTTCTCTGAATTAAAAAATGTGAGAAAACACATAGCCAGTACGTCATCGGAACCAACGCCTGTAAATACCTGCTCATCCTTCAATCCGTAGAACGCGGCAATACTGTGTACCAGGTCTCCTGCTGTCGGATCCGGATAAAGTCTCAGGGTATCGGCATCAAGGGCCTCCAGCGCCTTCTCCACACCCGGAGCCGGTGAATATGGATTCTCGTTTGTATTCAGTTTGATCATGTCGCTCTCATTTGGCTGCTCGCCAGGAGTATACGGCACTACTTTTCGTATATTAGCTTCCCATGGTTTCATGCTGTGCTTAACCTCCTATCATATTCTTTTGCTATTGTACTCACTGAGAGGACATTTGTCAAAGGGTAATACCACCTGCCGGGAAACAAAAAGACACCCGTACCGGGTTACAGAGTACGGGTGTCTGATATATTCTTCTTAATGAAGGGCTGTTTTGGTTCGTGTCAGGCGCTTAAGATCAGATACGTGCTACGCCTGTTGCTTTTGCTGCCTCTGCTACTGCTTTTGCGACAGCCGGTCCGACTCTCTTGTCGAATGCCTTCGGAATGATATACTCCGGAGAAAGCTCCTCATCTGTGATCAGATCTGCAAGAGCCTTGGAAGCTGCGATCTTCATCTCATCGTTGATATCACTTGCTCTTACATCAAATGCACCACGGAAGATTCCAGGGAATGCAAGAACGTTGTTGATCTGGTTCGGGAAGTCACTTCTTCCTGTAGAGATAACCTTTGCTCCGCCTGCTTTTGCGTCATCCGGGAAAATCTCCGGTATCGGGTTTGCGCATGCGAAGATGATGGCATCTTTGTTCATGGTCTTAACCATCTCTGTTGTAACTGCTCCAGGAGCGGAAACACCGATAAATACATCCGCGCCAACCAGCATCTCTGCAAGAGATCCCTGTTTCTTCTGAAGGTTTGTGAGCTTGCTCATCTCTTCCTTAACCGGGTTCATTCCTTCTGTACGTCCCTCATAGATGGCACCCTTTCTGTCGCAGAGTGTAACATCCTTGAAGCCTGCTTTCAGAAGAAGTCTGCAGATAGAGATAGCAGCTGCACCTGCACCGTTCATAACGATACGAACATCCTCTTTCTTCTTTCCGACAACCTTCAGAGCGTTTGTCAGACCTGCAAGTGTGATAACTGCAGTTCCGTGCTGATCATCGTGGAAGATCGGAATATCACATTTCTCTTTCAGCTTCTTCTCGATCTCAAAGCATCTCGGAGCGGAGATATCCTCAAGGTTAACACCACCGAAGGATCCGGAGATCATGTAAATAGTATTTACGATCTCGTCTACATCATGGCTCTTAATGCAAAGCGGGAATGCGTCTACATCGCCGAATGCCTTGAACAGTACACATTTACCTTCCATTACAGGCATACCTGCTTCCGGTCCGATGTCACCAAGACCAAGAACTGCGGAACCGTCTGTTACAACAAGACACATATTCCATCTTCTTGTAAGCTCGTAAGATTTATTGATATCTTTCTGGATCTCAAGGCAAGGCTGAGCTACACCTGGTGTATATGCAAGAGAAAGGTCGTCTTTATTCTCAACCGGCACTCTTGTAACAACCTCGATCTTACCTTTCCAATCTCCGTGCAGTCTTAATGACTCTTTTGCATAATCCATTTTCTTTTCCTCCTTGGATAATTATGATATATTTCATTTCAAAAGGATTACCTGAATTAATAATTACCATCGAAGAATTTACTGTCCTTCGGAAGCTCATAGCCTTCAAAATAAGAACCAAAATCAAGCTTCAGATAACTGCAGAGATCAGCAAGCTCTACCATGGTATTGTCGTTGACCGGAATGCCATTCTCTTTTCTGTCTTTTTCAGCAGCTACCTCTTTCTCGCCGTGTGTATAGATCCTGTCCTGACCGTCTGCCTTCGGACTCTCCCGAAGTGCCTCAAGGTATTCTGAAAAATGTTTGCGGATCGCATCCGGATCTCCGAATGCCGCCGGATTGATCGCCATAAATCCATGGCAGATACCGGTCTTATCCGGGAATGTACAGCACTTGTCGGAGGTAACGCCCATGGAAAGAATAGAGCTGAACAGCTCACAGAGCATTCCATAGCCATATCCCTTATGGCTTCCGCTGACTTCCTCGTTTCCGCCGAGAGGCATGATTCCGCCGCCTTTCTTGGCTACGATGTTTGCAAGTACATCCGGTGCATTATTGCTGGCATGACCATTTTTGTCAAGTGCCCAGCCATCCGGAAGAGGCTTGCCCATCTTATTATACATTTCCAGTTTACCTCTGGTTACAACTGTTGTCGAACAGTCAAAGAAAAACGGGTACGGGTCTGCAGGCATAGCAACTGCGATCGGGTTGGAACCCAGCATAGCCTTTCTTCCGAAGGTCGGTACCATGATCGCCTCGGAGTTGGTACATGCCATTCCAAGAAGTCCTTCATGACAGGCCATGTTCGCATAATACCCTGCAATACCGAAATGGTTGGAATTTCGTACACTTACGATTCCCACACCAGTTGTCTTCGCCTTCTCAATTGCCTTTTCCATGGCAAAATGGCTGATCAGCTGGCCCATTCCATTATGTCCGTCTATCACAGCAGAAATCGGTGTCTCAAAAACAACTTCCGGTTTCGCCTGGGGATGAATAGTCCCCTTCTCAATTCCTTTATGGTAACGAACCATTCTCTGCATTCCGTGGCTCTCGATCCCATACAGATCAGCAGTCAGAAGAACATCTTTAATGATGCTTCCTTCTTCCTCAGAAAAGCCAAACGCTTTAAAAACATCTCCGCAGAAATGGTTCAGTGTGTCATAACTCCATTTTACATATCCCATAATCGCAAGTCCTTTCTCCTGATATGTCCGGCAGGTTACTGCCCACGCTGTGACCCGCAGCATACTTTATATAATACTGCAGGGGTACAGTAACCTTCATCCTGTGCTGTCTCGTCTTACGCTGTCCTGCCTCATGCTGCCTCAACTTGTGCTGTCTCATCCTACGTTGTCTTGTCTCATGTTGTCTCGTCTTATGTTGTCTCGTCTTATGTTGTCTCGTCTCATGAAGCCTTCGGGATGCTGCCATAATATCAAACTTTTTGGTATTACCAATACATTCCCTATTATAGCACGCGGTCTTACCAAAATCAATAGCGGTCTTACCAGATTAACGGGATTTTTACTGAAATTTTATTTATTTTTTTCAAGTGGATCAGCGATGAAATACAAGGCTGTTCTCACCCTGCTGCTGTGCGATCTCCATTATATATTTCTCAATGGTTTCCATATGTTCGCGCATCAGCCTCTCCGCCTGGTTCCGGTCTCCGGAAATAATGGCTTCCACCAGTCTTCTGTGCTGGTCATCCACCTCAAGAGCGGAATTATGTTTCTGCATAATATAAGCTCGGGTACCGGAAATGATCTCCTCTGTCAGCTGCGCTGCCGCATCCAGAACATTATAGATCATAGGATTCCCTGCGATCCTGCCGATCTTCGTATGAAGCTTCTTATCAAGACCTGCACGAGCTTTCTCGTCCTCTGAGCTCTCCAGCTGTGCCAGGATGGAACGCAGATCTAATGCATCCTTCTCTGTACACTTCCCGGCTGCAAGAAGCGCAGCCTCCTGCTCCAGCGCAGAACGAAGTTCCTGCACCTGCTGTACATGGCTGTTATTCAGCTGAAAAAGAAGGGCCAGTGGTGCAGAAAGCCACTGATCCATATTCTCGGTAATATAGTTGGCTCCGCCGCGGACCGTTGTGACAATTCCCATCAGCTCCAGTGCCCGCAGGACTTCACGGACAGCAGGTCTGGAAACTCCCAGTGATTCTGCCATAACACGTTCCGCAGGTAAAGTGTCCCCTGGCTTCAGTTCTCCCCGCCGGATATTTTCTATGATCTGCACTAATATTCCGTCAAATGCTCGTTCTTCTGTAATCTTTGTAAACATGTCGTCCGTTTCGGCCGCCTTCCTTTATTATTGTGTTGCCTTCCTTTACATAAAAATCCCGGAATATAGACAAGTGGATATTCACCATTCTCAGTCATCATGCAGTTCTGCACCATATAATCGCTCTGCAGCTATTCAGCCAGTCTGTGCATTTTGACTATTTGCCCTCTCTATTTTCCGGACTTTTATAGTAAATATTATACGATAATTCCCCAATTTAATCAATAGTAAATAATAAATTGGTAAGACATATTACATTATTCCATTATTGAGAATGTTTTCCACTTCCTCCATCTGACCCAGAATCATTTTCTGGCGGTCGTCAAAAAGAAGACCTTTATTATGCCTGTAATACTGGTCGGAACCGTTCTCCCGAATGAACCAGAGACTATAGTAGTTGGCATTCAGTTCCGTGATAAATGCCACCATTTCCTGACTGTCCCCAAAGGCAGCTTCCATAAAGTCGAAAACGTTCTGAAGAGTAAAGGATATTTCGTCGGTTCGGTTTTCGTAGGCTTCGGTTTCGGATTCAAAGAGGGCTTTCACAAACTCATAGTTCCTGTTTGACGATAAAACTTCCGATTCTGCTGCAGCACTTCTGCCTCCTGCCGGCTCTGAACCTGATCCGGTTTTATCTGATCCGGTTGATTCCGAAGCTGATTCCAATCCGGACGCATCTTCAAAGAATGACACAACACGTTTCTGTATACGCTCCTGCTGTTTTGTAAGAAGCTCACTCTTTTTGTCCTTTTCAAGATCCGCCTCTGCTTTTTCCATGAGATTTTTTGCTGTGAGGCTGTCCTGATCTTCTCTGAAGTACACCATATAATCATACAGTTTCGTGAGATAGGCATCGGTAAGATAGCATTCTGTAAAAAGCTCGCTGAGCTTTCCATTGAGAAGGCTTACAATGCTCAGATGCTCATCCAGAGAGGCCGTGCGGATCTTACCCAGAGTAATGGAATCCCACTTTCCTTTCAGGATGTCCTCCACTTTATAATCCGTTCTGTACTTATAATAAAGAGCCAGATAGCTGGCGAAATCCTTCGCGATCATCCTGTGCTGGATGTACTGGCTGACCACCTCACGGTCTACGGTTTTTCCAAGGATCTCATAAACCTGGATCAGACGTGAAAGATCCTCCCAGCCTCTGGCTGTGGCAAAGATCTTTCCGTCTACGGTATTCTCCACCCTGTAGAAATTTTTTCTGCGAAGCTCCAGATAGGAGATCACCGCCGGATGAATCCCCTGCTGGTAGGCGTATTCCTTCCATACATCGAAGTCTGCCTCCACATCAATCTTCTTGATACGGTCCAGAGTGACCACATCGAATTCCCGGACGGATTTGTTATATTCCGGCGGGTTGCCTGCTGTGACGATTACCCAGCCTTCCGGCACCTTCTGGTTTCCGAAGGTTTTTCCCTGAAGGAACTGCAGCATCATCGGTGCCAGTGTTTCAGATACGCAGTTGATCTCATCAATGAACAGGATGCCTTCTTTCAGACCTGTTTTTTCCATTTTGTCGTAAACGGATGAAATGATCTCACTCATGGTATATTCCGTGACAGAAAATTCTTCCTCACCGTAATTCTTTTTTACAATGAAAGGAAGTCCCACGGCACTCTGTCTGGTGTGGTGGGTAATCGTATAGGAAACAAGGGCAATCCCGCATTCCCTTGCGATCTGCTCCATAACCTGTGTCTTTCCGATTCCCGGAGGGCCCATAAGAAGGATCGGTCTCTGACGGATTGCCGGGATCCGGTACTCACCGAATTCATCCTTTGAAAGATATGCTTCTATGGAATCTCTGATCTCCTGCTTTGCTCGTTTTATGTTCATGGTTTTTCTTCTCCTTGTAATTCATCCTCCGTGATCACCAGCTTCATGGCCCAGGCCGGGATATCCACATCCTCCGGCTCCTGCCCCATAAATGCAAATGCAGTCCGGTATGGCGGCATCTTTGCCGGAAAAATGCCGTAACCGTCTGTAAAATACACCAGGCCTTTCAGATTTTCAAACTCTCGTTTCTCCATCAGCTCTTCCACATAAGCAAAAGCCGGGCGAAAATCTGTGCCCCCATCGCCGTAAAGCTCCAGACTATCCATGTAATCCTGCAGTTCTTCTCTGCCGGTGATCTTCACATCTGAATGCACCTTCTCGTCACACTGGATAATGTGTATATTTACCTTTCGGAAAAAATTTCCGCTGTCACTTAAGATTCCGTAAGTTTCCTCCAGAAATCTCCGCACCAGTTCCCCAGAACAGGACATGGAGGTATCGATCACGATGACAAATTCCGAAACTTTTTTCACTTCTCTGGTTTCCAGGGGTTCAATCAGCGGCATATTCCCATAAAGAGAAAGCCCATAGGTGTAAAAATTATGATCAAAGCTATCCGGATCTACCGTCAGCTCTTCCCGGAATACCGCAAACTTCCGCAGAAAATCCCGGTAATCATACCGTTCTCTGTTCTCTATTTTCAGCTGATCCAGAAAATCTCCGTCCTGTTCTCCTGCCTCCCTGGAAAAAGTCTCCAGGTCTGTCTCGATCCCTTCGCTGATATCTTCCCATTTTTTGCTCATCAGGGGATTGGGTTTCTGATTCGGCTGCTGGTTGACCCAGTATTTGTGATCATCCACATAGAACTCTTTTTCCAGCTGCAGCAGTTCTTTTTCCTTCAGGAACTGTTCTTTCAAAATCTTGTAGATCCGCTCCGCATTCAACGTCTTCTTTTCCTTTTCCAGAAGACGGTAGGTTTCCCTCCGGAGAAGACTTCTGGAATATCGGACTGAGCGGTGGTAGATCCCGTCGATCATATGCTCCACTGCAATATCGCAGCTTAAATTCCACAAACGCTTCTCTATTCCCGGCTTCCCAAAGTGCCGGAAAATGCAGTGAAATACCATATGGAGATATCCTCGATTCACAAGAATCCTGTTTTCTTTATAGAGCCCGCCAAGCTGTGCCGGATGGAAGTATATCACAGCCCCGTCTGTTCCAAATGGACTGACCGAACCATCCATCCGATAAACAAAGCTGCTCAGCGCCACGTCCAGAAAGCGCATGCCCAGATACAGCTCGTCTCTTGCCGCCCGCAGGATGCTGCTGCCGATGTCCTGGAGACGCTGGGCTGCTTCCTGGGAATTGGATCCCTGACCGGATAGATAGTTATTTTTGTTATTTTCGGTTATTTCTATTTCACTCAGAATTCTCACCCCCTCTGATCTGCTGTCACAATTCTGTCTTCATTATAGTTCTCTCAGAAACTACTATAATTGCCATTACTACTTCATAATATCGTAATCTATCTACATGCAACTTATTTTTCACATACTCACATATGTTATAAAGTTAGTGCAGTCACTCCGCAGTTATCAGTGGGCACTTCCAACTTACAACTGAAATTTTTGTTTCCTTCTCACCGGTCGAACTGAATCTTCTGTCTCCCCGGCCACCTTCTGTTCTTCCTCCAGCATCCGGCTGCGCTCATTCATCAAAAACGCGGAAATCTCCATATCCTTCTTTCCGGAAGCCACATCAATACTGTGTTCCAGGCCCTCTCTGTTCCAGAGTTTTTCCCGGGAAAGCAGTTCCAGACCATTTAAGTTTCCGCTCTCTACCAGATATTCCCCGATATCCTTAAGATTTTCCCGGATGTAATCCTCATACTGCTTCTTCGCCTTTTCACTGAGCTGCCACGGATAACGAAGTCGTCCGAAGCTCATATCCACCAGAACCTCCAGCTTATCCATCACCACTGCCATATCAAACAGGCTGTCATACTCCGCGAAATCCAGTTCTTTATTATAGAAGCATTGCCGGTAATTGGTCCCGGAGCCATGATACTCCGTAAACAAAATTCTCGCAGGCGTATTCTCCACCGCCTCATCATAATGCTCCGGAAAAACCATATGCGCACGTTTTCCACCTGCCTCGCCATTTTCGTACAGAAAATCCACATCGATCTTCTGCCATAACTCCCCAAGAATCTCCTTCGCACAGGATTTGATTCCCTTTTTCTGATGGATCACAAGCTCCTTCAGCCCGCTGCATCCCGTAAATGCCCCGGTTCCCACCTGCATCAGCGTATCCGAAAACTCCAGCCGCTCCAGTTTTTTGCATCCATAAAAAATATATCTTCCGATTTCCTTCAGCGTATCCGGGAAAACGATCTCCTGCACTTCTTCGCCGGCAAGAAGCCTCTCTTCTCCAAACGAAAATGCATCTTCATTCTCCCAGACTTCCGCCTCTTCCTCACCATCCTTGTGTGCCGAAAACGCATACGGCGCCGCACTGACTACCGGAAGACCATTGATCTCTTCCGGAAGCACGATCCGGTCATCGGTACCGTAACAACGGATGATTTCTATTGTATTATTTTTGATTCTGTAATGTATTTTCATAATTCTCCATTATACGTGAACGGATATCCGAAATCCATTTCCCGTTTTCATTCTTCAGGAATCATCTCATCTACTACTGATCCTGATCTTCTATAGCACGTCTGCATTTCATTGTAGTCTCATTATCCATTTCATGCAAGAAATTTTCCCATGTCCCTATAGCACTCCTCTAAAATAATGCATCTTAATCCAGCCCATCAGAATGTGAAATCCTGCGTCAGATATCTTTGCCGTGCGTAAATTCTTTCTGATACATAAAACAGCCCGTCAGACATACGATGATCTTTAATTCATCTGATATCTGACAGGCTGTATGCAACACAAAATAAACATCTGCATTATACTCTGTTTCACACCCATGAGCACAACTTTATTTACTTCTTATAAGTACTGGCTGAACTCCACTTTCTCCTTATTCGGTCCTTCGATAGTAAAGAACTTCACACCATTCTCCCAGAACGGCAGGAAATGGACTTCATCATTGGTAGTATTCAGTCCGGCTGCTGTTACCAGCTCGTGGACTTTCTCCACATCCTTCACATCAATGGCAACATGGTCGATGGCACCGGATTCCATTTTTGCAGCTTTGTTCTCGTACGTCTCGATCACAAGATTTCCAAGCTTCAGGAAAGCAACCTTCTCATTGGCAGCCTCGTTCACTGTCTGAAAAGCGATCTCAAATCCCAGTGCTTCATAAAATTTAATGGTTGTCTCAATGTCATTGGTCGGCACACCTACGTGCTGAATTCCGTTCATCTGATCTTTTAAATTCATTTCAAAACCCCATCCTTTCATAAATCTGACATGCTCATAAACACAATCGCTTCGCAATTTAGATATAACTCTGCTACAGGTTTATGAATACGATTCCTCTGCAATTCTGCGTTCCACCTGCGCAAGCTCCGGCATTGCCGGGATCGCACCTTTTTTCTCCACGCATAGACTGGCCACCGCATTACCGAAACGTGCAAATTCCTTCAGTTCCTCCTGTGTCAGCTCGTCCGGCTGTTTCTCCGATGTGCTGACCTTATACAGGAATCCTCCCCAGAAGGAATCACCGGCTCCGTTTGTATCCGCAATCTGTTTCACTGAAAATCCCGGCACCATACAGCCTCCATCTTTGCTGTAAATATAAGCTCCTTCACCGCCAAGAGTAACTGCCACGACCTTCACGCCCTGCTCATACAGTATCTTCGCTGCTTCCCGGACGTCCTTATGATCTGTCAGAAGCTCGGTTTCCTCATCTGAAATCTTCATGAGATCCACATAGGGTACCAGACTTCTCATATATTTTTTGGCAGTTTTTTCATCCGGCCACAGAGATGCACGGTAATTGGGATCGTAAGAAATCACGCTGCCCTTGTTTTTCGCTCTTTTTACCGCATAAAACGTGGTATCTCTTGCAGGCTGGTCTGTCAGTGACAGAGAACCCACATGAAAAATATTCGTGCGGTCCAGCACATCCACATCTACCTCTTCCTTCTGGAGCTTCGTATCTGCACCCGGCTTTCTTGCAAAGGAGAATGTACGCTCTCCATTTTCATTTACCTCCACAAAAGCCAGAGTTGTGAAATAATCCTCATCCAGAAGCATCCCTTTTGTATCTACTTTTTCTCTCTGAAGAACAGAACGGAGGAATTCTCCATGCATGTCTTTTCCGGTTTTTCCGATAAAGGCAGTATGTGCACCGAGTCTGCTGGCTGCAACTGCAACATTGGCAGGTGCCCCGCCCGGATTTCTGGCATACAGCATCTGTCCGTCATCGTTGATATCCTGAGATGTAAAATCGATCAGGATCTCACCAAAGGTTGTGATATCGTAGATAGATCTTTGCGCTGCATCGTTGGTATCCGCAAGAAGATTCTGTTCGAGCAGCTGAAACAGGATTTTTTCACATTCCCTGTCGTTATCTGTGTGGACATGCAGCTCACCTTCCTCGAACTCCGGCATACTTAAGACACCAAGCATGGATTTCGCATTAACTGCATAGCGACCATAACATAATTCTACATCATATGGGATACCTTCTGCAATACTAACCAGCTTTCTGGCACTCTGCATGGTTCCCAGAACTACTTTTACTATCATCTTTTTTACTCCTATGCAAACAGGGTGATCACAATGGCACATACAAGTCCGGTAAGGCCTACGATGGTCTCCATGGCTGTCCATGATTTTAAAGTTGTTTTTTCGTCGATTTCAAGAAGAGAGCTTACCAGCCAGAATCCGGAATCATTTACATGGCTGAATGCGGTTGCACCGCCGTTGATGGCACAGACCATTGCTGCCAGATAAACCGGTGACAGGTCTGCAACTCCGGGCATAGCAGCCATAATTCCTGCTGCCATTGTCATAGCCACAACTGCCGCACCAACAGATGCGCGGATCAGAGCTGCAATAAGAAATGCGACCAGTACAAGCGGAAGTCCGCTTTTTTCCAGGGCTGGCCCTATAATGTTTCCCATACCGCAGTCCTGAAGAACCCAGCGGATGATACCTCCACCAGTGATGACCAGAAGAATCTGTCCTGTAGGCTTCAGTGAACGATCCAGGATCTTCTTTAACTGCTCTCCATTATAGCCCTGCTTCTTTCCGAGAAAATACATGGCAAGCAATACTGCTATGACCAGTGCCACAAAAGGTGTTCCCAGAAACTGCAGAACCGGCCGGACCACATCAAGTCCCGGAATATATTCAGAAACTGTATTGCACAGGATCAGTACCAGCGGAACAAGAATGATACATAATACTGTAGAAAACTTCGGCAGCCTGGCTTCTTCTTCCTCACGTACCTCCTGGATATTGGAAGGCAGCCCTGTGTTGATCTTTTTACCGATAAATTTGGACCATAAGATTCCTGCAAAGATCAATGATAAAATACCCACAGGCACACCTACCGCGATCATCACTCCGAGATCCACATTCAGCATATTTGCCACCAGAACAGATCCTGCTGATGGCGGTATAAATGCAAATCCGGTGGCAAGTCCGGCGAGAAGAGGAATCACATAATATAAAGTCGATTTCTTTGTTTTATTCGCAAGTCCGAATGCC
>OGYI01001603.1_pt1 | contig 21246 bp, 18 predicted proteins | sample 1576521 | NCBI WGS metagenome assembly OGYI01 (sample SAMEA3541484, study PRJEB24748) | human gut metagenome | biome: human gut; feature: human-associated habitat; material: faeces | place: China | collected 2012
ACGTCTGGTATGCCAGCGGTTTGTGGATTTTTTCGGAGCCCTGGGGAAAGAGGTGGACGGCGAGGCGGCGGAGAAGCTTTACCGAAGCCAGCTGGATGCGTCCGCCATTCTCATTGAGGGAGCCCTGGAGATCTGCGGTTATCTTCAGAAGAAATACGACCTCTACATCGTCACCAACGGCACTTCCTCCACCCAGTACAAGCGTCTGGCCGCTTCCGGCCTGGACCGGTTTGTGAAGGACATCTTCGTATCCGAGGATGCGGGAAGCCAGAAGCCACAGAAAGAATATTTTGACTATTGCTTTTCCAGAATTCCGGGAATCAGTCCCGGGCAGATGCTGTTGGTGGGGGATTCCCTCCAGTCGGATATTCTGGGAGGAAAGCAGGCGGGGACCGATACCTGCTGGTATAATCCCGGGAGACTGCCGGGGAGAGCGGATATTCGGCCGGATTATGAGATTCGGGCGCTGGCGGAGCTGAAGTCTTTTCTGTGAAAGAAAAGCGCGGTAAGAATGGTCAGGACCGGCAAAATCAGGTTGTAGAAGGCATAGGGAGCGTAGGCGAAGGGGAAACTCCTAAAACACCGGAAATGAAAACCCCGCAGGTATTCCGAGGAATCACGGATATATCGCTGTAGCTGATGAAAACCTGCGGCGCTTTCACAACCTTTCCGATTGTGTTCTATTTAATCTATTCTGTAAAGTTAATGAATGGCAGATTGTATACGGGAAACTTGGAAGAGTTTGTAATATTAGCTACAATTGGACGCATATACCCGAGTAATAATGCTGGAGCATTAAACTTTAGCAGAGATTCAAGCGTTTTGTCATCCAGATTTTCCCATTTAAAATCCGAAGAAACCTTTATACGCAATTTAAAGGGTGCTTTTTCGTTATCCATATTTATTTCCAAAGTTAATTCTACTTTTGCACGGTTATCATCTTTGCTTCTTTTGGTCTGAACGTTAAACGAATTTTGCATTTCAAATTCTGTTTGATTTGCGTCAAAATTATGGTTTTCTACAAAATATAATTCCTCTAAATATGGATTTACAAATTGAAAATTACTAGGTTTCATAATTTTTCCTCTTGAAATTTTTAGGCTGCCTGCAGAATGTCACTATTATTTTTTTCTATATCAATATTTTCGATTGTCTCAACATACTTTTCACTTTTATGAATAGAATATTCATATTTTTCAGATATGGAATCCTGAATTGTTTTGTAGTTCTGAGTAAATTGTTTTACATAGCTATAATTTAGTTTATTTACGTAAGATGGTATTCGCCTGTTCGAAATAGTCATTGAAGTTTTTATGACTGTTGTATAGGGGCTCAGGATTTCTTCAAGAGCAGAAGATGAATTTGCAATTTCCTTTAGCTGAATAGATAGCAATTCCCACTCTTTTTTCCATAAATAGCCCTTTGCTTTTTCTTTGTCACATCTAAGAAAAATGCCATCTTTGGGCAAATCTAAGCGGTCTATTGTATTTGCTTCTATTACATGACTCGTTTCATACCCTTGTAAATCCCTTATAATAATTGTCAAATTTTTTGCTGCTAAAAATACAGACGCAATATCCACTTCTTCTTCAATCATCTCTTTTAAAATAGACAGATTAATTTTCATGATAATCCATTTTTGTTCATAGCGAATATCAGAACATAAACCAAAATATAAATTTTTTCCTGCATCTGTACATAAAAATAATATCGGTTCATTTTCGAATTCGTAAAAAATATATTCTAAATACAACTTCCCGATTCCTGTTACATTTTCAAAATACAATTCCTTCATTATCGATTTTCCTCTTCGAAATAAAGCTGGGGACTTGAGTCGTCATAAATCCACCAATCTATATGTGTGCTTGTTGTTTTTTCCCTTTCAGAAGTTAACTGGCATGGTCCGCAACTTCCCTCTGTCTCACCTTTGGCAATAAAGGCTTTCGGTTGATGTCTCATAATTAAGTTTAAAACATACTCTGCCTCTGAATAATCTATATTACAAGAGGTGGAAAAAAGACCAGGATCCTGCAAATTCATTCGCTTTTTAGGAGGAATTAACCCTCGTTGAATTTCTTCATATGTACTTATGAAGCTGTCTCTATTAATTGTTCCATACTTTATGATCCTATATACAAGTCGATTTTCCTCTTTGGCTTCTCTTGGTAATATCTCAGTTTCAAAATTTTCAGGGAAGCAATTTGGAAATTTACTCATTTATTTCATCTCGCTTTAGCGTTGCGCTTATTATTTGTTGTTCTGGGACGGTGTTTATAATATTATATATGAAAATATATAACAATGCAACGGACTTTCGTAGTGCGAGAAGCTTTTAATGAAAACGAAAAGAACGCCTTCAGGAACGGCCTAAAAGCGTTCTTTATTTTAATGGATATTTTAGGAAATTTTTCCCTTTTTACAGCATTGCCTTCAAATCCTCTTCCGGGGTGGTAATTGGCGCGATGTGATAGTGCTCCACCAGATCGTTCAGCACATTGGGGGAGAGGAAAGCGGGGAGGGTGGGGCCCAGCCGGATGTTCTTGATTCCTAAATGAAGGAGAGTCAGCAGGATGCAGACGGCCTTCTGTTCGTACCAGGACAACACCAGGGACAGGGGCAGATCGTTTACGCCGCAGTCAAAGGCCTCCGCCAGAGCCAATGCGATTTTGACGGCGCTGTAGGCGTCGTTGCACTGACCGATGTCCATCAGTCTCGGCAGTCCGCCGATGGTCCCCAGATCCAAATCGTTGAACCGGTATTTGCCGCAGGCCAGGGTGAGGACAAGGGTATCCGGGGGAGTCTGCTTTACAAATTCCGTGTAGTAATTGCGGCCCGGTCTTGCGCCGTCACAGCCGCCGACCAGGAAGAAATGACGGATGGCGCCGGATTTGACGGCCTCCACCACCTGGGGAGCCGCGCTTAAAACCGCTCCGTGTCCAAAGCCGGTGGTTAGGGTTTTTCCGCCGTTGATTCCGGCAAACTGCCGGTCCTCGGGATAGCCGCCAAGGGCTAGAGCTTTCTCAATTACGGGGGTAAAATCTTTCTTTGCTCCATGCTCTCCCAGCACTTCTGTTCCGGGTTCTGGTCCGATGTGGACCATTCCCGGGTAGGAAACCACCTCGGTGGTGAAAACCCGATCTGCGTAGCTGGCTTTTGGGGGCATCAGGCAGTTAGTGGTAAAGAGAATAGGGGCTGGCAGATCGGCAAATTCTTTCTGCTGGTTCTGCCAGGCGGTTCCGAAATTGCCTTTTAAATGAGGATATTTCTTCAGTTCCGGATAACCGTGGGCCGGCAGCATTTCCCCGTGGGTGTAGATATTGATGCCTTTTCCCTCAGTTTGCTCCAGGAGCAGCTTTAAATCCAGCAGGTCGTGACCGGTAACCACGATGAAGGGGCCTTTTTCCACCTTCATGGAAACTTCTGTGGGAGCCGGGGTTCCGAAGGTTTCCGTATTGGCCTTGTCCAGAAGTTCCATGCAGGTCAAATTGTATTTTCCTACTTCCAGTGCAAGAGGAAGAAGCTCATCTACTCCCCAGTTTTCACCTATGGCAAAGAGCGCCTTGCAGAAAAAGCGGTTCAGTTCCTCGTCTGTATATCCCAACATCATGGCGTGGTAGGCGTAGGCAGATACCCCGCGGATTCCAAAAAGAATCAGAGATTTCAGGCTGCGTATATCCTCCTGGGCATTCCAAAGAAGGGACAAATCATAGTCCTCCGTTCTGCCGCAAGGGGAACCGCAGACAGAACAATCCGGTACCAGACGCTTTTTCTCCTCATGAACCAGCTGAATCAGATTTTGTATGGTCTTTTCGTTGAAATTAACATTGGTAATGGTGGTAAAAAGTCCTTCAAGCAGAATTCGATCGGTCCTCTCTGTGGGCAGAGCCTCGTCCGAGGCAGCCCGGGCCAGACCGATCAGGGCGCCGGTCAGCTCATCCTGGAGGGCAGCTGTCGGGGCGGTCTTTCCGCAGACGCCCGCTTTTCCGGTGCAGCCGGTACATCCGGAAGTCTGCTCGCATTGAAAACAAAACATCTGTCTTTCCATATTGATTTCTCCTCCTTTATGCTTGCGGAATGTCAACGGTTCAGGACGGTCTCTCTAGTCCAGAATTCTTCCGTCAATGGAAATGGTAACAACCTGCCAGGGGAGAAACTTCCCGCTGGCCTGAAGGGCTTTCTTTGCGGCATTTTCCAGGCCGCCGCAGCAGGGAACCTCCATGCGGACAATGGTAATGCTTTGAATATCGTTGTTTTTGATGATTTCCGTCAGCTTTTCGCTGTAGTCTACAGAATCCAGCTTGGGACATCCGATAAGAGTAATTTTTCCTCTCATAAAATCCTGGTGCAGGCTGGCGTAGGCAAAGGCGGTGCAGTCCGCGGCAATTAAAAGCTTTGCGCCCTGGAAATAGGGGGCGTTTACCGGCACCAGCTTAATCTGACAGGGCCACTGGCCCAGCTGGGAGGCGGCTGGAGCGGACTGAGAGGCCGAGATGGGGCTGTCCTCAGGCCCGTTGTTTTCTGCTCCGGCAGGATTCAGGCGGCGCATCTGATGGCCGGGACAGCCGGCGTGGGGGGCGGCAGCGCCCTTTTTCTGCTTATTTGCCAGAACGGCCTGCTCGTCGTAGGCCGCGGCTTCCCGCTCTACAAAGGTGATGGCCCCGGTGGGACAGGCGGGCAGACAGTCTCCAAGCCCGTCGCAGTAATCATCCCGCATGAGCTTTGCTTTCCCGTTTACCATGGCGATGGCGCCCTCGTGGCAGGCAGCGGCACAGGCGCCGCAGCCGTTGCATTTTTCTTCATTAATTTCTATAATCCTACGAATCACAAGTATTTCTCCTTTCGGTGCTTCCTTGACGTTGTGAGTGCAGTATAATATAATTCTAAATGAAAGTCTGTTGTTATAACAACAAAGGGGAAATTTTCATGAAAATTTTGCTGTCCAACACCCAAATGTTTCGGGGAATCGAGGAACGAGAGATCGAATCGCTGCTCCACTGTCTCGGGGCTGTGACGAAAACATATCATAAGGGAGAAACAATCCTGGCGGAGGGGGAGCCCACGGAACTTGTGGGAATCGTTCTGTCCGGGATGGCGATGGTGGAATACAGCGACGTCTGGGGAAATCACACGATTTTGGGAAACGCCGCTCCGGGAGCGGTTTTCGCGGAGGCCTACGCTTGTATTCCGGGAGAGCCTCTTCAGGTTTCCGTGTCCGCGGCGGAAAAGACGGAGGTGCTGTTTTTGAATGTGGGAAAGGTGCTGACCACCTGCACCAACGCCTGTGCCTTCCATACAAAACTTGTACGGAATCTTTTGACAGTGTGCGCCCATAAGAGCCTGCAGCTTTCCATGCGGATTCTCCATACCAGCTCCAAGTCCATCAGGGGACGGCTTCTGTCCTATTTTTCCGAGTGCGCGAAAAAATCGGGCAGCTATTCCTTCCGGATTCCCTACAACCGCCAGCAACTGGCGGATTACCTTGGGATTGACCGCAGCGCCATGTGCAATGAACTGTCCAAAATGCAGAGGGACGGGTTGATTCGGTATGAGAAAAATGATGTGACGCTGCGGGAGAGGTGAAATTGAAAGCAAAAGACAGTTTTAAAGAAATTGATTAATGAAAATTTGGAAAAGCAGCTGCCGTCTGTACAATTCAGAACCGGAGCCTATGGACAAATTCGGGCTATGTTTCTTGTATTTTAATTTTCCGCAAAGAAATTGAAATGGGAAAATCAGCCTGTCACAGGACAGAAAACAACAGTAAATCTAAGAAAGCCGGGCGGCAGAAAACCCGGCTCACAATCAAAAATCGCCGTTAAAATACGAAAATCCCTGCTCCTTTTGTCGGTTTTCTTCCCTCCAAACTGTTTATAATAAATCTGGATTTCAGTAAGTTTTATTTCGCCTGACAGGTCTTTTTAAGAGCTGCCGGGCGTTTTTAAGGAGGTAGGAAAGATGAAAATACAGTGGAAGCAGGAAGGAAAAAACATGGCGCTGCTTCTTGTGGGAGCGCTGATTTACGGCATTGGAACACATGCATTTGTGGAGCCGGCCCATATTGCGCCAGGAGGCGCTATGGGAATTGCCCTGATGGTAAATCATTTTGCAGATTTGCCCATTGGTTTGCTGACTTTGGCTATCAATATTCCCCTGTTGGTGCTGGCCTGGTTTTCTCTGAGCCATCGTTTTGCGGTATCTACAGCCTTTGCTACCGCGGTCTGCTCCTTTATATTGGACTTTATGGTGGCACCCGTCTGCCCAGTGTATACAGGCGACCGAATTCTGTGCAGCCTTTATGGAGGCATTCTCTCCGGCGTGGGCATGGGGCTGATCTTTATGGCGGGAATGACCACCGGGGGCAGTGATATTTTAGGATACGTGCTGCAGAAAAAGAGACCCCAGCTTTCTATTGGACGAGCCCTGATGGCCGTAGACGGGGTAATCCTATTGATGTCCATCTATGTGTTCGGCAATATCGATGCTGCTCTTTTCGGTCTTGTTAGTTTATTTGCAACTACAAAGGTTATCGACAGCGTGATTTATGGTGGAGACGCCAGCACTATGGCCACGGTGGTAACCAGAAAGCCGCGTGAAATTGCCCGGCGGATTATTGCGGATTTGGATCGGAGCGCTACGCTGGTTCAGGCTACCGGCGCCTACAGCGGTAAGGATACCAGCGTTCTTTTGTGTACTGTGCGCAAATCCCAGTTTCAGAGGCTGAGAAAAATTGTCTATGAGGCAGATCCGGGAGCATTTTTGATGGCAACGGAAGCCAGTGAGGTGCTGGGGGATGGCTTTAAGGCGCTGAGTGAGCAGAGCTGAGGTCATGAAACAGAGAAAATGTGCTTTCGGGTACATTTTTTTCTTTACAAAAACACTTTAGTGTGCTACCATGCTATCATAACAAAGTAAACGGATTCCAGATGGACCGAACACGAGGAGGATTTAAAATTATGAAAAAAAGAGTGTGGATGCTGACAATTGCAGCGGCTGCTGTTTTGGCTCTGGGCGGCTGTTCCGGCAGCGGGGATTCCCAGGAGGCCCAGAGCGGGGCGGCTGAAACTACGTCTCAGGCAAAGGAGAGCGATTCCCAGGAAACTTCCGGGGGGAGCGGGGAGACGTCGGGAGAGGCGGCTCAGGAAGAAGCAGAGAGCACAGGCGGAACTTTGATTGTAGGCTTTGACCAGGAGTTCCCGCCCATGGGATTTATGGCTGAGGACGGCTCATACGTAGGCTTTGACCTGGATTTGGCCCAGGAGGCGGCCAGCCGGCTGGGACTGGAATATCAGGCGCAGCCCATCGCCTGGGACTCCAAGGACATGGAGCTGGAATCGGGAAACATCGACTGCATCTGGAATGGATTTACCATCACCGGAAGAGAGGACGATTACGAGTGGACGGAACCCTATATGGACAATGCCCAAGTATTCGTAGTCAACGGGGATTCGGGAATTGAGACGCTGGCGGATTTGGCAGGAAAGGTTGTGGAGTGTCAGGCGGATTCCTCAGCTCTGGCGGCTTTGAACGAAGATGCGGAGCTGACCGCTACTTTTGCCCAGCTTTTGACCACCGCCGATTATAACTCCGCTCTGATGGATTTGGAGCAAGGGGCCGTGGATGCGGTGGCTATGGATGTGGTAGTAGCCAGATATCAGATTCAGCAGAGAGACGCCAATTTTGTGGTGCTGGATGAGACCCTGTCCAGCGAGGCTTATGCCGTAGGCTTCAAAAAGGGCAACACGGAACTTCGGGACCAGGTGCAGGGCGCGCTGGAAGAAATGGCGGCCGACGGCACCATGGCGGAAATCTCCGAGAAATGGTTCGGAGAGGATTTGACGGTAATCGGAAAGTAAGGATGGAGTTTGCGGTATGGGTAAGAGTACATTAGCGCAGATGCTGTGGCAGCTGGCGGGAGGCATGGGAACCAGTATACAGATTTTTGCCGTAACCTTGATTTTCTCCCTGCCTCTGGGCCTTCTGGTGGCGGTGGGGCGCATGTCGAAAAATCCGATCATTCGGAATTTGGTGAAGCTTTACATATCGGTCATGCGGGGGACTCCGCTGATGCTGCAGCTGATGGTGGTGTATTTTGGCCCGTACTATATCTTCGGACTGCGGATGGGCTCCGGTTACCGGCTGTGGGCCACTTTGATTGGATTTGTCATCAATTACGCGGCGTATTTCGCCGAAATCTACCGAAGCGGCATTCAGTCCATGCCCCTGGGGCAGTATGAGGCGGCGAAAATCCTGGGATACGGCAGAGGACAGACATTTTTCCTGATTATTCTGCCACAGGTGGTGAAGCGTATCCTGCCCTCTGTGACCAATGAGGTTATCACGCTGGTGAAGGACACCTCCCTGGCGTTTACCCTCAGCGTTATGGAAATGTTTACCATTGCCAAGGCCATTGCGGCGGCCCAGACCACCATGACTCCATTTATCGCAGCGGGGCTGTTTTACTATATTTTCAATCTTCTGGTGGCCCTTTTCATGGAGTGGGTGGAAAAGAAGCTGGATTATTACCGTTAAAGAGGGGAGAACTGTGGAAAATGAATATTTTAGAGCTGAAATCTGTGGAAAAGTCCTTTAACGGGATCCCGGTGCTGAAGGATATCTCCCTGTCGGTCAAGGAGGGCGAGATTCTTTCCATCATCGGCCCTTCCGGTTCCGGAAAGTCCACTCTCCTGCGCTGCGCCACCATGCTGGAGACCATGGACCGGGGAGAATTGTCTTATCAGGGGAAACGGGCCGCCTGGATGACAGAGGAGGGTCGGGAAGTCTACGCATCTAAAAAGGATTTAAAGGAAATTCAGAGCCAGTACGGGCTGGTATTCCAGAACTTCAACCTGTTCCCCCACTACTCGGTGATGAAAAATATCACGGACGCCCCGATCCGGGTCCAGAAGCGGGACCGGCGGGAGGTATTTGAGGAGGCTAGGGAACTGCTAAAGAAGATGGGACTGGAGGATAAGGAGGATGCCTATCCCTTCCAGCTTTCCGGCGGGCAGTGCCAGCGTGTGGCGATCGCCCGGGCCCTGGCTTTAAAGCCTAAAATTCTGTTTTTTGACGAACCCACCTCGGCTCTGGCCCCGGAGCTGACGGGAGAGGTGTTAAAGGTCATCCGCTCCCTAGCGGATTTGGACATTGCCATGGTGATCGTTACCCATGAGATGGCCTTTGCCAGGGATATTTCCCACCGGGTAATTTTTATGGCGGACGGCGTAATCGTGGAGGAGGGGACGCCGGAGCAGGTGTTTGCCTCGGACAATGAACGGACGAAAAATTTCCTTGGACGGTATGGTCAGATGCTGTCCATGGAAGGCTGAGAAAGCTGAGAAAAAAGGACTCCTGCCAGTCCCCTTAGGGGCCGGAGCAGAAGTCTTTTTTGCAGTAGTATAGTTCTCTGAGGGCGGCTGCCACCCAGAGGACGCAGAGGATCAGGTAGCAGGCCAGGTCCCTTCCGGCGGTAATTCCCAGAACCAGAAACAGTACTGCGAGAAAGAAAAACCAGATGGCCACCAGCCAGTAAGTGATCTTGTGTTTGTAGGGTCTGTGTTCCAGCCATTTTTTCATCGTGAATCTCCATTCCGCCGCCTGGCAAGGCGGCTTGTTTATTTGTAACTGTTCAGGACGGCTCATCTTCTTGTCCGGCCAAGGCCGGACAAGAAGCATCGGATGTCCATACCCCGGAGGGCACCTAGTCCGATGTGAAAATGAGGGCAAAAGCATACCCACAAGGGGCACTTTGCTTATAAGCAAGCTTAACGCCTGTTTTTGCCTCTGTTTTCCAGCCGTCCTGAACTGTTGCATTTATTTTATGATATAGAGGGAAAGCATGAGGACTTTCCAAAATATCTTCGGAAACTTTTGATAATCCCTGTGATTTCCGGGTCGCGTTCCCGGACGGCCTGATAGGCTACTGCCATTTCGTAGAAAATATTGCAGCCGTCAATAAGGTAAAAACGGCTGTCATTTTCCGGCAGCGCGACGGAAACGGAACTGGAAACTCCTTCCTCCGCCATCATGGCTCCATAGGAGAGGGCCTGAAAGGTTCCGGAAATATGGGGTTCGATTTGGTACTTTTTAAAAATTGCCAGCGCCAGTGTACGTTGGTGGGGCATGGCCTCTCCGGGAAGAAGGAATCCTTCAGTTTTCAGAACCTCGGAAGAGAGGAGAGGATAGTGGACTCCCTCTTTGCGGCGAGCGTTTTTTTCCATGGGATGGCCTTTTCTGAGATAGATTCCCATAGGAAAGCGGTTCACTACTGCGTATTTGAGCCGTCTGCTGTCCAACGGTAGGCTGGTAAAGGCAAGGTCCAACTCTCCTGATTCTACCATATTTTCCCGTTCCTGGTGAGTGGTTTCGATAAAAATATAGCGGGAAGGAGAAAAGTCGGGAGCTTCCTGACGCAGCGCCTCAATGGCAGTTTGAGACTGACGGATGGAAACGCCGATTTTTATGGAATTTTTCTGCCTGGACAGGGATTCCCACGCAGTATAGCGCTGGACAATGTCCTGGGCCATCTGTAAAAAGGCAGTTCCTTTGTCTGTTAATGCCAGCTTCTTGCCTTTCTGACGATAAAAAAGAGCGCAGCCGGCCTCGTCTTCAATTTTTTTCAGCTGCTGGCTGACAGCAGCTTCCGTTATAAAATTTTTCTCGGCCGTTTTATTCAGACTGCCTTCCCGGACAATTTTTAAAAACAGTTCCAAATCGGATATTTTCATAAATTCCCCTGCCTTGCTTTGCCGGTATAATCTTTTCACGCTTTATTATAGCAGAAAAGACCTGGCTGCTGCCAGACCTTTTCAAAATAGTTTTTATTTTATTTTCTTCCCCATATAGCGGCGGCTGCCATCCGGGTCCATGGAAAAACGGCACATAAAATCATCATAAGAAATCCTGCTCTCTTCCGCATAGTTAGCATGGGGCATGTCGTTGATTAAACCTAGGGTGAGCATAGGGACGCCGTTTCTTTTCCAGACATAGTAATCGATGGGATAACAAGTATAAAAATCATATTCCCTGGGCAATCCGTAGCTGTTCAGCACAAAGAGGAGAAACTCTTCTAACTCAGTGGAAGGATTGGACAGGTCGATGGAAGCGGAGCCAAAGTGCGTATCTTGTTTTCCTATGAGCAGATAGACCGGTACATCCTTCAGCTCTCGGGGCGCTCCGGCAGGGAGCTGCATATTTTTCATTCCCGGATAAACAAATCCGGACCAGGGAGCAACTGCGGCGAAAAGGTCCGGAGCCTGGAAGGCGCAGCAGGCCGCCATATATCCGCCGGAGGACTGACCGCAGGCGTAAATCCTGCTTTCGTCTACTGGAAGCCGTCTTTTTACATCCTCAATCATTGCCCGGATAAAGGGCATGCTGTCGATCGGAGTTCCTTTATAATTTCCGTTCCATAGCCTGACGCCGCGGTATCCGTCAGGCCGGATTTGGTAAATGTCCGCTGTGGGAAGCAGAGCGATGAAGCCCCTCTCCTCTGCGGCAACACTTAAATCGGTAATATCAAAAAAGCTTTGTCCGTTGCCGCCGCGCCCATGAAACGCTACTACCAGGGGAAGAGGGGTACTCGTTTGACGGAAACGCTGCGGAACATATTCATACCATTCCCGTTTCATGCCGTTCAGGACCATGGTGTGATAGGTGGCCCCATTTTCCGGCATATCCGGGTTCCGGAAGTAGCGAAGAACTTTTTTCTGATAAGAACGGTGGCGTCTGGCGGCTCCTATATAGTCCCAGATTTGATTCAACAGAGAGGCGGAAAGGCTGTCCTGTCGGAATCCCAGCGTAACCCGTACCTGAGCGATGGGAGCATCGTTTAAGGCAGAGGTTTTGGAAAGAGGCTTTGGCAGATAGATGGCGGTCTTTCGGGAATCATATACCGGCTCAGATCTATCCTGGTTTTCGCGTATCCAGTAATCACGCACACGGGTCAGAGCCGGCGTTTCTTCTTTCTCCAGCAGCCATATGGGAAGCTGGGATTTCTTCCCGGAAATAAACAGTTCCTCTGTCTGCCTTCCCTGGTCCGCTTCAGCCATCACAGGCTCCGCTGTCACATCCTGTATTCCGCCTAAAAGAGCAGCGCCAGACCAGTCGTTGCCCATAGACAGCATGGATTTTAACGCTGCCGGGCTTCCGTCACCGACACCCATAGCGTAAAAACAGTCCTGCATGGCGACGAAATATTCCCGTTTCTGAAGCTTTTTATAGGCGGCATTCATGAAATGTCCATCGTCCTCCGGGTCTTTTTGCGGGTCACGGACCAGTATTGCAGCCATGACACTCCGCTGTCTGGAAAATTCCGTAAGTCCGCTGCTGCCGAGAAAATTTTCTGCAGATAAGCCAGAAGGAGGAACAATCACCAGGACCGGGTCGTTATTTTTCCAGGACTCAGGAATATAAACCAGAAGCCGGCGCATATCTTCTCCTACCGGACATTCCAGAAAGAATGCTCCGTGAATCTGGCATTTTTCCGGATTCAGAAGGTCTACCGGAACATCAGACTGTTTTGCGGGCAGCTCTGCCCAGTGAAATGAATTCATTTTTCTCTCCTCCTGTCTAAAACGCGGGATATAGGGTCATAATCCACAGCACATTTACAATGATGAGAATAATGGAAGGCAAAATACTCATTTTAATCAGGTCCTTTTGGCTGTATCCGGCCAGTCCCATTACCATATTTACGGTGGCAGTGGCCATGGGGGTCATAAAGGAAGCCAGGGAGCCGCAGAGGGTCAGCAGGAGCGGGCCAATGGGATTACAGCCTATGGCGTTGCAGGTGAGGATGGAAATAGGGGCAAAAATGGTGCTGACCGCCCGATTGTTCATAAACTGTGTCAGGATAAAGGGGGCGACGAAAAATACCAGACCGATGACATAACCATTGCTGGTATTGCCTACCAGTTTTGCTACGGCATTTCCGACGGATTCTCCGGCTCCGGTAGCGGTCAGGGCATTTCCCATTGCCAGGACGCCTACATACATCATTACAATTCCACCCAGGGAAGCGGCTGCGTATGCTTCTTTAGCGGAAAGAACTTTGGTAGCGCAGAGAAGCAGAGCTCCGATTAAGGTGAAAGTCCAATCGGGAACGCCCAGGGTGTTAGAGAGCAGAAGGCCGATAATCACAAAAATGAAGGTTCCGTATCCCATAAATTCCCGGAAGGGGTCCAGGATTTGCTGCTCCTTACCTTTCTGCTTACCCTGAATATCAACATTGGGGAGTTCCGGACTGAATTTTGGCGCCAGCAGAGCGGAATAGAGACAGATGATAATCAGGTTGGGAAGTCTTGCGGTCATAACGTCCCAGAAGCCAAGACGGTACTGCTCGGCAGCCCCGTAGGATTCCAGAAAGCCGTTGTACTGGGAAAAGGTAGCGGCGCTTCCTCCGATGGGGAGAATAGCGCAGGTGTTAATGGAAACCATTCCAATAGCAAACAGCATTTTGGAGCGGCAGAATCCCATATTGTCGCACATAGCGCAGACGATGGGAAACATGATGGCAAAAGCAGCTGAGGAACTGCCGGTAATCTGGGACAGCAGCATGGTAATCACCACGTAGCCCATCAGGATTTTGGTGAAAGAGCCATTGCTGATTTTGTTCACCATAGAAGAAACTTTGTGGACGGCCTGGGTCTTGGACAATCCTTCTGATACGATGAACATGGTGGCCATGACGATGGTATTGGAATTGGAGAAGCCGGATAGGGCATCTTCTTCCGACAGGCATCCGGTCAGGACAAGCGCCACCATAGCGGTCAGAGCCACTACGGTTTTTGACACTTTAGACTGCATATAGCCTAAAATCATCAGGATGAAGATGACAATGCAGATGGTAAATTGTACACTCATAATAAATCTCCTGTTGGTAAAAATAATGGTTCCTGCTTCCGGCCGGAAGTTTAAATTGTAATAATAGTATAAAATACAAAGGACTGTACGTCTAATTAGGTTTCATGTTATACATATAAGTGAATACTTATATGATATTGTTCGATACATGAAGACGGGCCTTGCGTCAAGGACAGACCTGTGATAAGATAATCCCATCATCTGGACATCTGTGTCCATCTATGCTCCTTGCGGGCGTCTGTTCGTCTTTTTTGGTTCTATTATTTTAAACTTTCCATTTCGGGACCATTTCCAGACAGAACAATTTGCACAAGAGTGAAAATGCGGTATAATGAAAGGAGAAGCAGTTATGAGCGAGAATTCGGCAAAACGCAGCTACAAGGACAGCCTGTTTCGGATGGTGTTCCGGGAGAAGAAAGAACTTCTGAGTCTTTATAATGCCATTAACGGCACCTGCTATGAAGACCCGGAGAAACTGATTGTCACCACCATTGAAGATGTGCTGTATATGGGGAGGAAAAATGACGTTTCCTTTTTGATTCAGGATATCCTGAATCTTTATGAACACCAGAGCAGCTGGAATCCCAATATGCCCCTGAGAGGCCTATTTTATATCAGCATGTTGTATCAGGGTTATGTAAAACAGAATGACCTGGATATTTATTCCGGAGTCCTTTTAAAGCTGCCGACGCCCAGGTATGTGGTGTTTTACAATGGAACCAGGAATGAGCCGGACCGGGTGGAGATGCGTCTTTCCGATTCCTTTATCAAACGGGACGATTCCCACTGTCTGGAATGTACGGCTCTGGCATTGAACATCAACTACGGACACAATAAGGAACTGATGAAGGCCTGCCGGAAGCTTTACGAATACGCCTGTCTGGTGGAAAAGGTGAGGGAATATTTAAGCCAGGGATTAAAGCTGGAGCCGGCAGTGGATAAAGCTGTCCAGTATTGCATTGAAGCAGATATCCTGAAAGAATTTCTATTAAAACACAGAGCGGAGGTGAAGCAGGTGATTTTAACAGAATACGATGAAAAACGCCACGCCAGAACTCTTTTTGAGGAAGGGGGAGTCCAGGCGCTCCGGAAGTCCCTAATCCGCTGCATCGAGAAGCGGTGGACCCTTTCGGATGGACTGAGAAAAAGGATTGAGGATGAAAAAGAATTTGATACCCTTCAAGATTGGCTGATGCTCGCCATGGACTGCAGCAGCTTGGAAGAGTTGGAAGGAACGATTCTTTTACAGACCGGAGTATAGGCTGTCTGCAGCGGCTAGCGCTGCTCCGGTCCAAGGTCCCCCACCGGCTCATAAAACAACTGATGCTGGCGCTTTACTCTCTCCCGGACCTGGCGGAGAAAATCCTCCGGCCCCAGCACCCGGACCACCGGTCCGAAGGAGAGCACATCGATTAAGAGCTCTGTTTCATCTTCACGGTCATAGTAGATGGAGCAGAGCCAGCATTTGCGGTCCTCATCGTATTCCGTGTGTTTTTCATAGTTGGCAAAGTGGAGCATGCACCGCTCCAGGGAGTTTCGCTCCCCGCTGATTTTAAGAAGGACTGGTTCCGGGGCTTTCTGTACCGGCTTGAAACAGAATGATTCAAGTGCATGTACACGGTCAGGGACAGTGACAGGCGGTTCGGGAGACAGGCGGCACTGTTTGATGCGGCTTAGGTTTAACAGTGTGTTGCGGCAGAAACGGCCATGGCTGTACTGGAGACAGCATAAGCGGAATTTGTCATCCTTGGAAGAGTACTGAAGCTGATAAGGGAGTACCTCGAAGGTGTGGGTGCGCCCTTTTTTGCCTTCATAGGCAGTTAACAGGATCCGGTGTTCCCTCAGAGCGGTCAGTATCCTGCGGAAATGTTCCCTGTATTCCGGCGAGTCATAAGGGTCGCCGTCCTTATAACGGTCAAAATAATAGAAATCCTCTTCATTGTATAAGGCCTGGGTGTCTTGAAGCACCTGCTCCAGGGCGGCTGATTCCATGTCATCTAAAAACAGGCGGATCCTCGGATCCGAAAGAAGGGAACGCAGCCAGGCTTTCTGGAGACTGGTCAAGGGCAGGGGGCAGGGCGGGGTGTGAAGCCGGGACGTGTAGGTGCGGAGGCCATTTTCCTGGAATAAGGGCCATGTGCCGTCCTTTATCTTGGGAAGGATGGCCAGGGCGCTTTCCTGAAAGCCTAAGGTCCTGCATATGTCCTCCATATCCTGTCTGGTAAGGGGATGATCCGCAGCCTGGTTCAGCATGCGGCGGATGATATGGTAATAGCAGCCGTATATTTTATCAAATAATTCCAAGTCTTTCACCTGCCTTCTGATGGATTGGCGTCTGTAGGGGCGTCTGTACTGGCGTCTGTGCCGCAATACATCTGATACATCTTTTCCCAGTCATGGGTTATCTTTGCAATGGAGAACTGGTCCGTTCCCTGTATGTCCAGGATCCTTCCCGTAAACGTCTTAATCCAGGACAGCATTTCATTGGTATCAAAAAACATACCGCTGTACAGGTACTCATTTTCCCGTATTTTCATGACCTGCCCGCCCCGGCCCTCGCGGTAGAGGCGGTTCAGGATATAAGGTTCTTTTTCTTCGTCAATGCGGAGTTTGATGCAGACCTCCTGCAGGCGGTTCCGCCCGTTTCCAAAGGATACGCCCCAGCATTTTCCCTGATTCTGCTCCAGGTCCCTTAGTACCTTGCTGTATGCGTCATATGGTTCACCGGGGACCACCTTCTGTATGGAGTCCAGGCGGGCATTGCTGAACCTGCGCAGCTCAGGATGGTAGAGGCACAGGTACCTGCGGCCCGTCTGGGTGCTGACAAGGATTTTGAGGGGAACGCAGGTGTGGGTGCTTACTGCGTTGCTGCGGCTGCTTTTATTTTCATATGTAATCATGCGCCGGTCGTGGATGGCGGTCAGGATATGGGCCAGGACACCGTCTTCCAGGGTATGGACGATGAAGTGGTGCTTGAACTGGAACAGGCTGTTGCAGCGGTCTTCCCGGTCCAGGATGGTGCTTCCGATAAAACCAAAGGGCGCTGCCTCCTGGAAGAATTCCATGGCGTCCATGAGATGGGACCACGCCGCGTCATCCACGGGAAGCCGGGGGACCAGGGAATAGACCAGGTTCCTGCCTGATTTCCCGGAGCGCAGGATGCCCAGGTTTTCATACTCCTTTAACTTAAGGCGGACGGTCTGGCTGTCAAACACCACCCCGTAGGACCTGGAAATCTCATCACAAAGCGAGGCAGCCGTCATGCCCTCAGGGACAGCGTGAAGCAGGTCCAGGATGAAGAAATGCAGCATCAGGTCATTGTCTGTAAAGCTTTTGGACTTCCAGGCAGCGTAAAGGGGATTCTGGGAAATGGTCTTGCTGTCCACATTGATATACACATGCTTGCCTTTTGGCGTGTAGTCTGACTGGGTATAATCTGCCAGCCAGCTTTCAATCCTGCGCCGTTCATTATCATATGTCCTGGGACTTTTATCCTGGAAATCGTTCCTGACCTTAAAACCATAGATGTAGAACTGCCGCATATAATCACGTATCCTGTCAAAATTCTTGATTAATTCCTGAAATTCAGCCATAGTGCCCCTTCTGCCCGGGATGCGCTGGAATTTCTGCCGGGATTTCTGCCGGAATTTCCGCCCATGCGCCGCGGGCCTGAACCATTTTATAAATATGATTATAAATGGTAAAACTGGAAGTTCGCAACTTTTTTTAAATGATTTCCGGGCCTGGATTGGATATCATATGGGTGTAAGCAGAATACATACGCAAATATATGAGGATTACAAATATAAACTGAAAGGAAGTGAGATATATGTTTGTGATGTATGAGAAAGAAAATATGAGGTTTCCGGTAAGGGGGTGGTTAAAGGAACGCGGTTCGCTGGAAAAGAGCTGCATGGAACAGGCATATCATCTGTCAAGGCTTCCGTTCCTTCATAAATGGGTCAGCCTGATGCCGGATACCCATGCAGGCATGGGAATGCCCATAGGAGGCGTCATTGCCGCCGAGGGCGTGGTCATACCCAACGCGGTGGGCGTGGATATCGGCTGCGGCATGGCCTATACCCAGACCAACATAAGGGTGGCTGATATAAAGGAAATCATGACCGGCAACGGCTCCCTGATCCAGGCCATGATTGGGGATATCATGAGAAATGTCCCGGTTGGGTTTGCCCACCATAAGACGGAGATGCCCTGCTATACCATGGAAAATGCATACAATGAACTGGAACGCTATGAGGAGGACGGGGAGCTGCTTGGACAGCTGGAGGCAGGATTCTACCAGATTGGGACATTAGGCGGCGGAAACCACTTCATAGAGCTTCAGGAGGACAACGAGGGATACCTCTGTGTGATGATCCATTCCGGAAGCCGCCATATAGGAAAGTCGGTATGTGATTATTTCCATAACAAGGCAAGGGAGCTGAACCGGAGATGGTACAGCGATGTGCCGGATGAATACCGCCTGGCATTCCTGCCCACGGATAGCCATGAGGGGAAGCAGTACCTGAACTGGATGCAGCTGTCCATGGATTTTGCAAGGGAGAACCGGGAAAAGATGATGCTGGCCGTCAAGGCGGTGCTTGAAAAATATATTGGAAGGTTTACGGAGTTCCATCTGGAGTTTTCCGGGGATATCAACTGCCACCACAACTATGCTGCCCTTGAACACCATTATGACAAGGATGTGTGGGTTCACAGGAAAGGGGCCGTCAGGGCAGGGAACGGGGAAATGGCCGTGATTCCGGGCGCCATGGGTTCCTACAGCTATGTGGTCATGGGAAAGGGAAATCCTGAGAGCTTCTGTTCTTCCTCCCATGGAGCCGGGCGCCGCTACTCCAGAAAGGGCGCCATGGCGGCATTTTCCTGCGAGGAGGTTATCCTGGACCTGCAGAAACAGGGCGTCATCCTGGGGAAGAAAGGTAAGGCAGACGTGGCCGAAGAAAGCCGTTTTGCCTACAAGGACATAGAAGAGGTCATGGACTGCCAGCAGGATCTGGTGGTTCCGGTCAGGCGGCTTAAGACCATTGGAGTTGTTAAAGGGTAGGCAGGCTGATATGAGGCAGGGCATTCCGTTGGGCAGCGAATCTGCCCCGGCGCCCGCCGGTGCCCGCGCCCCTGGCGCAGGGTATGCCGTCAATCTGCTTTTGTTCATGATAGAATGATGTGACGCGGGTTCGAATCCTGCTGCACCGGGACAGAACGGTTCCGCTGCATAGCTAAGTGGTATAGCAATCATTAGGAAAACACAAAAAACGTGTTTCTCACCCAAAGGGAAAAGGAAGGCCTGGGCTTTGCCCCACCCGTGGGCTGCATGCGGATGCACATGCAGGCGCCGGGAACGGCAGTCCATGTCCGGCTAGTGTCTGTCCGGATACCGGAGGCAGCCCCCCTAAGGACCAGGCAGGGAGATCCGTTCCATCCTGCCCTGCCTGCCCTTAGCCGGCTTCCTGCTTAAGGACAGACCCGCACGACATGGATATGGGACCAGGCACGGCCTTTTCTTTTACTAATTAGGATAAACGGTCATGTTAAATGACATTTTTCCATGATAATCAGCGTCTGAAGGGAGGATAAAACAAGATGGGTATTATCAGGCACTATATAATTAAGGACCAGGAATGCGGTTACCTTACAAAGAATGGAAAGTTCATAAAGCTTCTGACCGCGGGCAGATATTCCTTTGTAAAAGCCCTGGGGTATGAGGTGGATATCGTTCCCATGACCGGCGAGGTCAGGACCTGCGGTATTCCCGAGGAAATACTGATGGGGGATAAGGGGGTTGCGGACCGGGTGGTGAAGAATGTGCTGCCGGATGAGTGCATTGCCCTGCGGTTTGTGAATAAGGCGTACCGGGAGGTCCTGACAAAGCCTGAGTCCTTATTCTGGAATGTATTTGAGGAAAATGAATTCCGGAACATAGACATCACCAGGCCGTGCATGGAGGAGAGCCTGCCCAGGTTCTATATGGATCTGATGCCTGCCAGGTACTATAAGAAAATCATTGTCAAGGACGGGGAGATAGGGCTGCTTTATTATGATAACCGGTATGAAAAACGTCTGGAGACAGGAACTTATTATTTCTGGAATTATGGGAAAGAGGTGACCTGTAAGATATTCAATATGAAGATCCAGCAGCTGGATATCTCCGGCCAGGAAATCCTTACTGCGGATAAGGTGGCGGTCCGCCTGAATGTCATCTGCAATTACAGGATTGTGAACCCGGAAAAGCTGGTCCGTCAGGTGGAGGGCGCGGCGTCCCAGATCTATACCTGTGTGCAGCTGAAGCTGAGGGAGTATGTGGGAAGATACCGTTTAGATGAGCTTCTGGCACAGAAGGAGGAAATCGGGGCCTATGTGCTGGAGCGTCTGAAGGAGTATCAGGAGGAGTACTGTGTGGAGATTACCGGCGCAGGCATCAAGGATATCATCCTTCCCGGGGAAATACGGGAAATCATGAACACGGTGCTGATTGCAGAAAAAAAGGCCCAGGCCAATGTAATCATGAGAAGGGAGGAGGTGGCTTCCACCAGAAGCCTATTAAACACGGCGAAACTCATGGATGAGAACAGGACATTGTTCAAACTCAAGGAGATGGAATATCTGGAGCGCATCTGCGATAAGGTGGGGAACATTACCCTGAACGGCGGAAAGGGAGTGCTGGAGCAGCTTGCGGAGCTGGCCGGAACAGAAAAACATTGACTTTAACAAATTAACTTGTTATACTTTTTGTTAAAGTGTTTGTCTGGTAAAAAAAGGCATCCCCAACACTTCATACATAAACCTAGGAGGGCGAATTAATGTCATATGTTGATGAGATTTACGAGAGAGTAGTATCGCAGAACCCGGGCGAGCCCGAGTTCCATCAGGCAGTCAAGGAAGTTCTGGATTCCCTGAGGCTGGTTATTGACGCCAACGAGGAGAAGTACCGCAAGGCCGGTATCCTGGAGCGTTTTGTTGAACCGGAGAGGATCATTTCCTTCAGGGTACCTTGGGTGGACGATAACGGCAAGGTACAGGTGAACAAGGGCTACAGGGTACAGTTCAACAGCGCCATTGGTTCCTACAAGGGCGGATTACGTTTCCATCCATCTGTAAACCAGAGCATCCTTAAGTTCCTGGGATTTGAGCAGACCCTTAAGAACTCCTTAACCGGCCTTCCCATGGGCGGCGGCAAGGGCGGTTCCAATTTTGACCCCAAGGGTAAATCTGACCGCGAGGTAATGGCGTTCTGTCAGAGCTTCATGACAGAGCTGTACCGTCATATCGGCAAGGATACGGACATCCCTGCAGGCGATATCGGCGTGGGCGGAAGAGAAGTGGGATACCTGTTCGGACAGTATAAGAGGATTACGGGATTATACGAAG
>OGYI01001605.1_pt1 | contig 21208 bp, 19 predicted proteins | sample 1576521 | NCBI WGS metagenome assembly OGYI01 (sample SAMEA3541484, study PRJEB24748) | human gut metagenome | biome: human gut; feature: human-associated habitat; material: faeces | place: China | collected 2012
GCTACCTTAACCCACCGTCTAAAGCCAGTGGGATTGCGGTAGCCTTTTTTCAATAAAATATAACAATATTGCCTTAACCGACTCTATGGCAATAGGCCATGGCACAATAAACAGCAAAATACATATTTTCAACAAAATATCTTCTGCTCGAAAACTGAAAAAATTTTTAAATACCGTTTTGACCATCCAATATAAAACAAACAGGCAATTCCCAGATATCATCATTGACAAAATGATGTTCATATATATTCCTCTACCGATATTTTTCTAATTCATTCATCAAGCCTTCCATATCATTTTGATTTAAACCTTTATGCCCTGATAGTGCTACTACAAATTTTTTAAAAGAACCTCCAAACTCCTCCTTTAAAAATTCTCTGGCTTTTCCTGTTTGAAATTCTTCTTTCGTGCATGTATAAATATATTTGCGCCCATTCTGTACTGCTAATCCCTTTTTTATTAATCGCGATAAAAATGTATTGATTGTCTGGCGTTTCCACAGAATGCCGTCTTTCTCAAGTTCTGCGCCCAGTTCTGCTATGGTCATCCACTGAGCATATTTCCATAGAATATCCATAATCTTCTGTTCTGAATCTGTTAAAGAATAATTCATTTTTCTTTCCTCCTGTTTTATATTACTACATTATTGTAGTCGTGTCAATTTGTTTATATGCTTTCCAAAAATTTTGCAACAGTTCAGTCTTGAGGGGATTCAGTCAGGAAAGCTCGTTGAAAGTTTGCTTTCATAAAAGTCTTGATGCTTGAATCCACATAAGGCAAACGCCTAAAGCTTCTTGTTCGCTGTGAGCGGGGCAAAAAGATGCAAGGCTGAACTGTTACAGAATTTCTTCGTAAAAATATTGTTTATATTGACATTCTCCACAAATTATTATATTATAAAAATGACTATAATAATTAGTCGTTTTTTATTTCTTTTCTGCTTTTATATTAGCTTTTTTAGTTTACATATTATGAATATTTGTTTATAAAAGAGAGGTGATTCCAATGTACTGGATTTCATTAATAACAACGGCTCAAAATAAACTGACTATGTTGAGTTGTTGTCATGTAAAAAATCTAAATTTGAAAAAAGTCTAATTACCATATAATTCAAATAAAAAAGGAGATTTACAATGATAACAAAAAATTGATAAGTTTAGTTTTAACACTTATGATGTGTCTGTCTCTGTACGTTCCGTCTTTTGCATCCGAAGTTAACACAACATCTTTTGAAGAGTTACCTGAAATGATTGGAATCTTAACAACTGATAAAGGAGAACAGCATATTATTAAAGGAACCTTAGTATCAAGCCCCCCGTCAACTCGAAATCTTGGAAATAATAACCACATAACTTATAAATATGATTTACCAATTTCACCAAAAGCAAGTGGATTAACAAAAGAAAGTGACCAAGATAGCGGTCTTGCTTCAACTGTTTATTTAACCATTACCTATACTCACAAAAACACACCAACTGAGTATCTTCTAACCAATGTATCTGGATACTGGGTAATTACTGATTCAAAAGCGTCTGTTGAATCTGCATCAGTGTCATACGGTTGCAGCGGTCTTTTCCCCGCTCCAACTACTCAGAGCGTCACAGACCGCTCTGTATCTAATTATTTTAATATTTCCACGGGTTTTACAAATTATGTAACATCCTCTTCCAATGCTGTAATGGGTGCAAATTTGACTGTAAATTACTTAATGGGGACAGCTCGAAGATGGTCTTTTACTCTCCCCAACCTTCTCTTTAACAACTAAGTAAGTAAATTTTCATTCTGCTACATCAATCTGGTATAGGATCTATTCCTGCAACGCCGCTGGTTTCATTTAATGGGAGGGATACATCATGAAACACAAAAAATGTTACTGTCTATGTGGGATCATAATCACAGCTTCGGTTATCCTGGGTATCTGCCACCAATTGATACTGGAGCCGCTTCGTGCACGGACATTCCAGATCTCACCCTGGGAAATTCTTTTCATTGACTTTGCCCGACCGGCGTTTTGGATCTGTACTGGAATTATTGGAACTCTTGTAGTTTTCCAGAAACAAACCGTGCATCGTTTTCACAAAGTATTTCTTTGGTGCGGGATTGCTCTGGCAGCAGGCTGCTACAGACTCATCTTATGCTCCATCACGAGCTTGTCCGTTCTGGCAGCGCCTTCGAAGCTTCTTCCATGGCTTTTGAAAAGACCGGTTGTATTTCTTATTCCAGGCATACTGCTTGGACTTGGTCTCAGCGAAGGGGCTTAAAGAACATTCTCAAAAAATCCTGGTGCTGACACCCTTTCCTGTACAAAGAAATATGGAGTGGATCCACTGCAAAACAGTCAATCCACTCCATATAATAAGGTCTATCTTTTCTTTCCTGTCTATTTATCACCTGTCCAAACAGCAATTTCTTCAAACAAGCGAATGACAGTTCCACACGGCTAAAACACCAGCCGGATTCTCGTTCCCTCTCCCAGCCTGCTTTCCATCTCCACCTTTGCCTGGTGGTAAATGGCGCCGTGCTTCACAATGGAAAGACCCAGGCCGGTACCTCCAATCTGCTTGGAATGGCTTTTATCTACCCGGTAAAACCGCTCGAAAATCCGCTCCTTATCTTCTTCCGGAATCCCGATTCCCGTATCCTCCACAGTTACTGTAGGATGTCCCTTTTCCTTTACTACAGTTACATGTACCAGTCCGCCGGGCTTATTATACTTTACTGCATTTTCACAGATATTAAATATCATTTCATCCAGAAGCTGAGCTGCTCCGGAAACCACCGCCGGACTTCCCTTAATATCAATCGCCACTCCAGCCTTCTTTGCCATGTCCCCCATCCGCTTTACCACATCAGAGGCAATCTGGTACAGATCTACCGGTCCTTTTTCCAGCTCTACATTGCCCTCATCCAGACGGGACAGCTTGATAATATCCCCTACCAGAGTAATCAGACGCTGAGCCTCCACATAGATTTTTTCTGAAAAACGCCCCATATCCGCTGCCGGTACCAGACCGTTTTTCATAATCTCCGCATACCCGGAAATGGAAGTCAGAGGTGTTTTCAGCTCGTGGGAAACATTTGCTGTAAACTCTCTGCGAAGCCCCTCTCTGTTCTGCTGCTCTGTCACATCAAGAATCACAACAACAGCGCCCCAGCGGTTTTCAGACTCTGCTACCGGATTGGCAATAATCTGATAATGGCGTCCGTTTAAATCCAGGTTCTGCTCACATCTCTGCCCCGACAAAGCCTCGTCCACTACCTGCCGGAAGCTGCTGGAACGGTTTAAACTCAGCACATTGATGTTGCCGTTTCCGTTCTTTTTCATGTCTACACCCAGGATCCGGACTGCGCTGGAATTATAGGAAATCACATCCGCTTTGCTGTCTACAACAATAAAGCCTTCCCGCATATTTTCTGTAATTGCAGTAAATTCCTCCTGCTTTTCCCGGAGGGTTTCCATCTGCTCCCGAATGGTTTCCTTCTGCTTTTCCAGGCGGCGGACCAGAGGCGCCAGCTCATCATATACCTGCTCTGCCTGGGGATTCTTCGGATCCAGGCGGTTAATGGGATCAACAATCCTCTTTGTCTGGATCTCCGCCAGAACCATGGTAACTCCGAAAATTACAACTGCCATTACCACCATCCACGGTACTGTGTGAACCATAGTTGCAAGTCCGCTTCTCGTTGTACTGGCTACGCGAATAATCGTGCCATCCGTCAGTTTTCTGGCGTAATAATAGGTCTGCTCTGCCAGAGTATCAGAGATTCGCACACTCTCACCTGTGCCTGTTTTCAGCGCGCTGGAAACCTCCGGGCGATCACTGTGATTTTCCAGGGATTCACTGTCTGCATAGCTGTCATAGAGAACAGTTCCGTCCTCCCCGATCCAGGTAATCCGGTTAATATTATTGCCGTCTCCCCGGCTGGCCAGATGGGCGAGATAGTCTTCCCCGGAAACCTCTACAGCCGACTCCAGATACCGCACCTCCGTCATTACTGCCAGCTGCATCTGCTCCTGCAGGTCCCGGCAAAACAGCCAGGTTGTCACCAGCGTTGCCACTACCATGGAAAACAGAGCAACCAGGCACATATTCCAATAGATTTTCCGTTTCATCCGATTTCCTCCATCTTATAGCCTACGCCGCGGATGGTTTCAATATAGCCGCTGGCTGCTCCCAGCTTCTGCCGAAGGGTCCGGATATGAACATCCACAGTCCTTGTCTCCCCGTCGAAATCATAGCCCCAGATTCTGGACAAAAGCTGATCTCTTGTAAGAACCATTCCTTCATTTTCCATCAGATAGCAAAGCAGCTCAAACTCCTTAAAGGTAAGAATCACCGGCTGATCATTGACCTTAACCGTATGCTTGGCCGGATCTACCACAATAGGACCAACCTGAAGAAGCCCGCCCTTTTTCTCCGGCTCCGCTCTCCGAAGCAGAGCCCGTACCCGGGATACCAGCTCCATCATTCCAAAAGGCTTTGGAATGTAATCGTCGGCTCCGCTGTCCAGACCAATCACCTTGTCATACTCCGTTCCCTTTGCCGTCAGCATAATTACCGGAAGCCGCGCCGTCTGCGCCGAATCCCGAAGCTTCCGCAAAATCGTCAGACCATCCTCGTCCGGCAGCATAATATCAAGCAGAGCCATAGAGGGCTGCTCCTCCTTCATGGCCTCCCAGAACTCCCTGGCGCAGGAAAATCCCTTTGCCGAAAATCCCGTGGACTGCAGGGTGTAAATCACCAGTTCCCGGATACTGTTGTCATCTTCTACCAGATAAATCATTCTGCCTGCTTCCTCCTGTTCTACTCCAGATGAGTCCCGGTAATGGAATACTCCACCCACTCGGCAATATTCGTGGCATGATCACCGATTCGTTCAAAATATTTTGCAATCATCAGCATATCAATGCAGAACTCTCCCAGCTCCTCATCCCGGTCTTCCCGGGTAAGCAAACCAATCAGCTCCTGCTTCACCTTGCCGAACAACTCATCTACCACATCATCATAGAGAATCACTTCTTTTGCTATATTCAAATCCTTTTTTACAAAGGAATCAATACTCTCTGTTACCATCTTCATGGTCGCCTCTGCCATATCCCGGATGTGAATCCTGCTCTCGGTTTCCCTTCCCTGTAAAAAGCTGCAGATCTCCGCAATATCAGATGCCTGATCACCGATTCGTTCCATATCAGAAATCATTTTCAGAGCAGAAGAAACCTGTCTGAGATCCTTTGCCACCGGCTGCTGCTGCAGGAGAATTCTCATACAGAGATTTTCAATATCCCTCTCCTTCTGGTCGATTTCCCGATCCGTTTTATACACCTCATTGGTGAAATCCCCTTCCTTCATCAGGGTTCTTGATGCATAGGAAATCGCGTCCTCACACAGCGCTCCCATTCGAATCAGTTCCACATTCAACAGCTCCAGCTGTTCATCAAAACGATTGCGCATATCAGCCAAACCTCCCCGTAATATAATCTTCCGTTTTCTTGTTTCTCGGCATGGAGAAAATCTGTTCTGTCTCTCCGAATTCCACTACTTCTCCCAGAAGAAAAAATGCAGTTTTATCAGAAATACGCGCAGCCTGCTGCATATTATGTGTTACCATAACAATAGTATAATCCTTTTTCAGTTCTACAGCAAGATCCTCTATTTTTGAAGTAGAAATCGGATCCAGAGCGGAGGTCGGTTCATCCATCAAAAGCACCTCCGGCTGTACTGCCAGTGCGCGGGCAATGCAAAGTCTCTGCTGCTGTCCGCCGGAAAGTCCCAGGGCGCTCTTCTTCAGACGATCCTTCAGTTCATCCCAGATAGCTGCATCTCTCAGCGATTTTTCTACAATATCATCCAGCTGAAACTTTGAATGAATCCCATGGGTTCTGGGACCGAAAGCAATGTTATCATACACGCTCATAGGGAAGGGATTGGGCTTCTGAAATACCATTCCCACCCGTTTTCTCAGAAGATTAATATCCATATCTCCATAAATATCTTCCCCGTCCAGCAGAATTTTCCCTGTTATTTTACATCCCTCAACCAGATCATTCATCCTGTTTAAGGACTTTAAAAGCGTCGATTTTCCGCATCCGGACGGCCCGATAAAAGCGGTAATTTCATTTGCCTGAATATTTAAATCAATCCCCTTCAGGGCCTTAAAATCCCCGTAATACAGCTCCATATTCTGAATTGTCAGCTTATCCATAAATTTCCTTTCCTGTTTTTCCAAACCTCTTTTTTCCTGATACAAACGGCCTTTTCAACAGCTGTCTATCCGATTTTCAGCTTTTCCGGCATCTATTTTGCCACCATTTTTGCAATCATTCCGGATACGGCATTAATGCATACAACAATCACCAGAAGCACCACTGCCGTTGCGTAGGACTGATTGGTATACAGCCCTTCATTGGTCAGCACATACATATGAACAGCCAGAGTCCGCCCGGAACCTAAAAGGCTTTCCGGAATTCCGGCCACGGTGCCTGCCGTATACATCAAAGCTGCTGTCTCCCCTACTATTCGTCCAACTGCCAGAATAATTCCGGCCAGAATACCCGGAACTGCTGACGGAAGCACAATGCAAAAAACTGTTCTTAACCGTCCGGCTCCCAGTCCAAAGCTGCCTTCCCTGTAAGAATCCGGAACTGATTTTAACGCCTCCTCCGTTGTTCTCATAATCAGCGGAAGAATCATAATCGCCAGAGTCAGAGCGCCGCCCAGAATGGTGTAGGACCACTGAAAGGTAACGGCAAACAGCAGAAAACCAAACAGGCCGTATACAATCGAAGGAATTCCCGATAAGGTTTCCGCTGTAATCCGAATCAAGGCCACCAGCTTATTTCCCCGCTTCGCATACTCCACCAGATAAATAGCGGAAAAAATCCCCAAAGGAGCTGCAATAATCAGAGAAAGCCCTGTCATAATAATGGTATTAATCAGAGCCGGCATCAGCGATACATTTTCGCTGTTATATTCCCATGCAAACAGATCCGGTGTCAGATACGGAACGCCCTTAATCAGAATATAAGTAAGTAAAAACAGAAGAGTCATCACTGTAATCAGAGCCGACATACTGACCAGAATCAGTAAAATCAAAGACAGAGGACTTCTTTTATAGGACTTCAGACGCTGAGAAAAGGTCTGACGGTTGATTGCCTGAATCTCTGCATTCTTCTTTTCCATATATGCTTCCATCACGCTTCCGCCTTTCTGTTTAAAATAGAAAATGACAGGTTAATAATCAAAATAAATACAAACAAAACCACTGCTGTTGCAATCAGGGCTTCCCGGTGCAAGTCTGTCGCATATCCCATTTCCAGAACAATATTCGCTGTCATGGTGCGGACTCCTTCAAACAGCCCTTTGGGCATCCGGGCCTGATTTCCAGCCACCATAATCACTGCCATTGTCTCACCAATCGCCCGTCCCACACCAAGAATTACACCTGCAAGAATTCCTGATTTTGCAGCGGGAAGTGTGGCAAAAAACACACTTCTTTCATGGCTGGCACCCAGGGCCAGAGCGCCTTCATAATAGCTGGATGGAACCGCATTAATTGCAGATTCCGACACTCCGATAATAGTGGGCAGAATCATAATTCCCAGAAGAACAGAGGCCGTTGCCATACTCTTTCCGCTTCCGCCAAAAAGCTTTGACATGATTGGAACAATCACTACCATACCGAAAAATCCGTAGACAACCGAAGGGATACCTGCCAGCAGATCAATAGCCGGCTTCATAATCCGGTACAGACTGCGGGGACAGAACCGGGACATGAAAATGGCAGTCAGAATGCCGATGGGAACCCCCACCACAATCGCGCCTGCCGTTACATAAATGCTTCCCAGAATCATGGGAAGGATTCCGTAAATATCATTTCCCGGCTTCCACTTCTCTCCCAGAAGAAAATCAAATATACCAATTTTCCCTATGGCCGGGATGCCGTTTGCAAACAGGAACATACATATCATAGCTACGGACAGAATAGACGCGCAGGCAGATATCATAAATACCATGCGCATGGATTTTTCTTTCAAATGATTCATACAAACTCCTTACTTTCCGGGAATGTTTCTCTGCTGTGTCATAGAAGGCGGCTCCTGAAGGGGCCGCCTCACGATGGTTTCAGATATGTTTCTTCCTTCCGGAATTACTTTACATCTGCCCAGTCAGTAACCTCACCGGTAAAAATTGCTTTTACATTCTCGCTGGTCAGCTCCTCTACCGGGCTCTCGTTATTTACAATCACTGCGATTCCATCCATGGCAATTACTGTGCCGGAAACACCTTTCTCCAGCTCGCTGTCCTTTAACTCTCTGGATGCCATACCGATATCGCACACACCCTCCACTGCAGAGGTTACGCCTGTGGTAGAATCAGACTGCTGTACCTCAATGGTTACGTCAGGATTCAGTGCGTTATAAGCCTCTTTCAGCTTTTCCATTACCGGAGTTACAGAAGAAGAACCGGCTACTACAACCTTTCCGGAAAGGCCGGAAGTCTCATAAGCGCCCTCATTTCCCTGGCTGATATATCCGCTGTCCTCAACAACCTTCTGTCCCTGCTCACTCATGATAAATTTAATGAAATCAGCAGCAACCTCACTTACCTCTGCCTTTGTTGCAATATTAAAGGGACGGGCAATTTTGTATGCGCCGGATTTGATGTTTTCAACGGTTGCCTCTGCTCCGTCAATCTTCACTGCTTTCACTGTATCATTTAAAGAGCCCAGAGAAATATATCCGATTGCCTCGGTATTTCCGGAAATTGTGGTCATCATAACAGAAGTGCTGTTTGTAATCTCTGCATCTTCTGTAGTCATATCCATCTTTTCTCCTGCGTCATTCTTCTCTTCAATGCCGAACAGCTCGATAAAAGCGCCTCTGGTACCGGAGCCGTCCTCACGGGATACCACGCTGATGGGGCCTGCTGTCTCCTCTGCTGCAGTTTCCTCTGCTTTCTCTGTCTGAGCTGCTGTGGTTGCTGCAGATGAAGCTGCTGCGGTTGTCTCAGCTGCCTTATTTCCGGAACATCCGGTCAGACCTGCCATTGCCAGACCCATTGCCAAAAGTACTGCCATTGTTTTTTTCATAATTTTTTCTCTCCTTTTTCTGTACGGCTTTGTTTTTTGCCGCATATGTTTTACCTTTGTGATCCTGTATCATCATGGGAAGCTGCTTTTGGGGGACTTCCCTGTGACTGCGTTTTTGTTTCTTACAAGGCGTATTGTAAAATCCTTATGTAAAATCCAAAAGAAGCTGTGTGTAAAATCAATGTAAAGTTTTTTCCGCAAAAAAAAGAAAAGAAAAACCGCCGCCCGTGATTTTACATTGTTTGTAAAACCACGGACAGCGGTCTAAAAAATGATGTAACTGTTTCGGATGGGGTGTTATTTATAAATCGGATATTTATCGCACAGCTTCGTTACCTCGGCACGGATGTAATCAGCCTTATTTTCAAAATCCGTAGCTGCCAGCCAGATGCACTCAGCAATCTTCGGCATATCCTCCTCCTTCAGTCCTCTGGAGGTAATGGCCGGAGTTCCGATACGGACGCCGGAGGTCACAAAGGGACTTCTGGTATCATTGGGTACTGCATTTTTATTCAGTGTAATATAAACCTCATCACACCGGTTCTGCAGCTCCTTTCCGCTGACATCAAGCCCTGTCAGATCCACCAGCATCAGATGGTTATCTGTGCCGCCGGAAACCAGCTTGAAGCCCTGAGCGGTCAGCGCCTCTGCCAGCGCTGCTGCATTCTTTCTTACCTGATGCTGATATTCCTTAAATTCTGGTTTCAGAGCCTCGCCAAAGCAGACTGCCTTTGCTGCAATCACATGCTCCAGAGGTCCGCCCTGGGTTCCCGGGAAAATAGCCTTGTTAAAATTAAATTTGTCTGCTGCTGCCTGATTGGCCAGAATCATGCCGCCTCTGGGTCCCCGCAGAGTCTTATGAGTCGTGGTCGTCACAACATCCGCATAGGGAATGGGGCTGGGATGCTCGCCCGCTGCCACAAGACCTGCAATGTGAGCCATATCCACCATCAGATAAGCGCCAACCTTATCTGCAATCTCCCGGAACCGCTTAAAATCAATGATTCGCGCATAGGCGCTTGCGCCTGCCAGAATCATCTTCGGCTTATGCTCCACAGCAAGACGCTCTACCTCATCATAATCAATAAATCCCTGATCGTTCACGCCGTAAGGAACAATATTAAAATACATACCGGAGAAGTTTACAGGACTTCCGTGGGAAAGATGGCCGCCGTGATCCAGACTCATGCTCAGCACCGTATCTCCCGGCTTTAACATAGCGACAAACACTGCCATATTCGCCTGAGCGCCGGAATGGGGCTGTACATTGGCATAATCGCAGCCAAACAGCTTTTTCGCACGGTCAATGGCAATCGTCTCCACCACGTCCACGCACTCACAGCCGCCGTAATACCGCTTTCCGGAATATCCCTCTGCATACTTGTTGGTCAGCACAGTTCCCATCGCCATCATAACCGGCTCTGAAACAATATTTTCTGATGCAATCAGCTCCAGATTTCTTCTCTGACGGGCTGCCTCTGCTTCAATCGCTTTTCCCACCTCAGGATCATAGTCTGTGATAAAATTCATTACCTCATTAACCATAGCCGTACTCCTTTTCTTCTCTAAAATAATAGGTATCCCCCGCATGGTTTTGATTATAGTACAAAAAAAAGAGACCTGTCAAGCAATTGTCTCTTTTCTTCGTGGTTTTCTGACGTTTTTGTTACTGCACTGAATTCTTCTCCCGTTCCGCTCTCCGGTGCTCTTCTAAAAGCTCTCCATACCGTTTTTCATCCAGAGGGAAGCTGACCCGCTCGCCGGTCCAGGCGGAAAGATAGGCGGCATTGGCCAGCAAAAGTCCGCCAACACCTTCCTCTCCCGGTGCAATCAGCGGTGTTCCCTTCCGGATATGATCGCTGAAATTCCGGAACATCATCACATAAGCATCCTCCTCCGGATCTAATTCCACCTCTTCCTCATGATGAGACGGCTGCCCGAAAATCACCCGGTTTTCCCGGTTAAAGGTATCAGTATCCACATCATTTTTATCCCAGAGTACCGTTTTTCCACCTTCAACAGTCAGCTTTCCACAGGTTCCCCAGATTTCCAGCCGGTTAGAGCCCGGATGCTCACCGCTGGAGCTGATCAGAGAACCCCGGAAGGAGGGGCGCCCATCCTCACGGCTGCCATACAAAAATCTCAAATCCACACTGTCATCTACAGCGAAATTATTATATTTTCCAAAATCAATATCCGCATCCACTGCGTCCGGCATTCCAAACAGCCACTGCCATATGTCCAGATAATGCTGGCACTGATTCAGGAGAAGTCCGCCGCCTTCCCCGTTCCAGCTGCTTCTCCAGGAAGCGCTGCTGTGATAAAAAGGAGAACGGAACCAGTTGTTGCAGATCCAGACAGCTCTCGTTACATTTCCCAGAACACCCGCATCCAGCAGCTCCTTTGCCTTTCGGAAAGCCGGGAAGGTTCTGCAGTGAAACATCACGGCAAATTCCGTATCCTCCCTCTTTGCTGCCGCCAGCTCCTCTGCCGCTTCTGCGGTAATCCCCAGAGGCTTCTCGCAAAAAACATGTTTTCCACAGGAAAATGCCTTTTTCCCGATTTCCACGTGGGTAGAATGCGGAGTAGCAATCACCACTGCATCAAAATCCGTCTGGTGAGCGAAGGTGTCCTCCACATCCCGGTACAGAGCCGCCCGGGGATAAAGAGCACGGATTTCCTGCTGCCCCGGCTGATTCCGGCAGCAAATCCCCTGAAGCACCAGTCCCGGAGCCTGTCCTTCCTCAATAATTCTGGCATACTTTTTTCCCATACCGCCAAAACCGATGATAACTACACGAATCTCTTCCATTCTCTCATCCTCCACTCTGAATTTTCTACGGATGCAGCCTGTATTCCCGAATCACAATCTGCAGCGTTCTGTTTCCATTATATTCATTCACATCGGGATAATAAATCACATCTATGTGCTTCTGGCTTCCCAGCTCCTCCATAAAGCGATCGCCCTCTGTAAACAGCATTCCCTCCATAGGATATCCCTGCTCTGTAACCAGAGACAGCTTGACTGCATTCCTGTTCCGTCCAAGAACACGGCTGCTTCGAATCAAAAGATTCTTCTGCGCAAACTGCGGTTTTTCATTTCCCTGTCCAAAAGGCTCCAGCTGCTTCAGCTCTTCTATCAGTCCCTCGGATATATATTCCAGAGGCATCGGCACATCAATCCAGATTTTCCGGACAAAATCCTCCGGCTTCAAATTTGCCTGTTCATTCAGTCTCCGGCGAAATTCATCAATATCCCCTTCCCGCAGAGAAAAACCTGCCGCCATAGGATGACCTCCGAATTTCACAAGAAGATCCTGAACTCCGCAAAGTCCCTGGTACATATGATAGGCTTCAATCGAACGTCCGGATCCCTTTGCCATGGGAACCGCCTCTTCTCCATCCTGTGAATCCGCCTCCTCTGCGCTCCTGGTTAAAACAAAAGAGGGTTTGTTCCAGGCTTCACGCACACGGCCTGCAATAATTCCCGCCAAAGACTCATGGCAGTCCGGAAGATATACTACCAGCACAGAATCCTCCCCGTACTGCTCCTCCACAATCGAAAGTGCTTCCTCCACGCCCTTCTGGGTCATGTTCTTTCGCTCCTCATTCAGTTCCTTCAGCTGAATTGCCATTCTCTGGGCCCCGGCTTCATCTTCACAGAGAAGCATTTCCAGCGCCAGCTTTGCTGTCTGAAGTCTTCCGCTGGCATTCAGACAGGGGCCAATAACAAATCCGATATGATATGCTGTCAGCTGGGTGATATCAAGATCGCAGGCTTCCACCAGAGCTCTGAGTCCCGCGCTTTTCGTCCGTATAATCTGACGCAGCCCCCACCTTACCAGAATTCTGTTTTCATCCTGAAGGGGCATTACATCTCCTACGGTGGCAATTGCTGCAAACTCCAGCATCTGCTCCCACTCTGTTTCCGGAATCCCGAAAAGTTCAAAGAGAACCTGCACCAGCTTGTAAGCCACAACTCCGCCGCAAATACTTTTAAACGGATAACTGCAGCCATCCTGCTTGGGATTTACCACCGCGTCCGCGCAGGGAAGCTGTTCTGAACCATCTGTGCTGCGCACCACTTCATGATGATCCGTTACTACCACAGTCAGACCCAGTTCTTTTGCCAGAGCAATCTGATCCAGAGCCGCAATTCCATTATCACAGGTTACAATAGTGTCAATTCCATCTGCAGCGGCCTTTCTGATAATGTTTTCATTAATTCCATATCCGTCCCGTATCCGCTCCGGAATCTGATAGTCCACCAGACCTCTGCACCGGGAAATTCCCCGATACAGCAGGTAGGTAGAACACACGCCGTCAATATCATAATCGCCTACAATCCGGATTCGTTTTCCTGACTTTATCTTGTCTTCCAGTATCCCGGCCGCCTGATCCATCCCCTTCAAAAGATGGGGATTATACAAATCCCGAAGTGTTCCATGGAGATATTTCTCCACAGCCCCATCTCCCACAACCTCTCTGTTTCTGATAATCCGCGCTGTCACCGGACTGATATGAAAACGCTTTGAGAGAGCTCCGAAATCTGCCCGTTTTGTCTGCAGCATCCAGCAGGAATCCTGCCTGCCGCCATTATTTTTCCTCATGTTCTGTCTTTTCCTTTTCCAGCTGTGATATCTGAATTTTCAGAGCCGCAAGCTCTTTTTCATAATGCTCCTTCTGCCGCAGAAGCTCCTCCTGATGCTGACTTTCCTGCACCTTCAGCTGGCTCTGAAGACTGGCAAATGCATACAGCACCGGAGCAAAATCCCCCCGGTATGCCTGCTCGCACTCTGATTTCACATCGTAATTTCTGCTTCCGATTTCCTGAAACATTCTCGTCTCATCCCGGATAATATCCCGCAGACGGGCCAGCATTTCATTCATCGCTCTTGTCAGAGTTCCTATCTCATCTTCTGATTCATACTCCAGAAATGTATCCAGGTTTCCGTTTCCTGCCCGCCATGCGGCATCCGCCAGCTTTTCTGACGGCTCCTTAATCGACCGGATCAAAGAAAGAATCAGACTGATAACAATCAGGGAAACTGTGCCGATAACAGCCAGCTTCACACGGGACAGCCGCTCATACAGCTTTCCGGCATCATCCCTTGCCTGCAGGGCAGTCTCCTTGTTATAATCAACCGCCTCCAGGAACAGACTGCTGGTTTCATCGAACCGCTGCTGCGCCTCGCCCATCATCATTTCTGTCGCCTTTTCCCGGTCATTTCCCTTGCTGATCTCAACCAGCTCCTTGCTGCATTCCAGATACTGCTGCCATGCCTGATACGCCCGATCCATAATCATCTGATCCGCTTCCAGGGTAGGAAGCTGCTTATAGGCCTGAAACCGCTCTTCAATATCCTGTTCCAGTTCCAGCATATCCTGTTCCAGTTCTCCCATCAGCTCCGAATCCGCTGTCACTGCATGGCGGCTTTCTGTAATCCGGTAATCTGAGGTTACCGTATTCAGCTCCTCCGCCGCAATCACCGCATTCATCCAGACATCGTTTAACTCTGCCCCCACCTGATCAATCTGTCTTGCTGTAGCAATGGATTCCTTTCCCATAAGAAACAGCCCCAGAATACTGACCGCACCTAATATCATCAGCTTTTTGCTGATTTTTACATCTCGAATGGATTTTATTTTCATCACCCCCGAAGTCTTATTCCTTTTCATAATATTTAATCAGGGCCTGGGTTCCCAGATCCTCCATTCCCTCTCCGGCCAGCTTCTCATACATGGCCAGAACATATTCCAGAACTCCCAGTCTGGCATCCGCTGCCAGGGCCTCCTCATCAGCCAGCTTCATATCCTTAATAAAATGCTTGATAAAAAAGCCCGGTTCAAAATCATCTTTTAAAATTCTGGATGCCACGTTATTCATCTGGGCGCTTCCCGCAGCTCCGGTAGAAACAGAATCCAGCATTACCTTCGGATCCAGTCCCACAGCCCGGGCATAGGCCAAAGCCTCACAGGCGCCGGAAAGCGCTCCTGCAATGGCAATCTGGTTGCACATCTTTGTGTGCTGTCCGTTTCCGGCCTTTCCTTCATAATTAATATTTTTTCCCATAGCCTCAAACACCGGCATGCAGGCATCAAAGGCTTCTCTGTCTCCTCCTGCCAGAATTGTCAGAGTTCCGGCCTTCGCACCGCTGTCTCCTCCTGTTACCGGCGCATCCAGAGCATAAAGCCCTGCAGCCTTTGCCTCCTCATAAATCCGCTCTGCCAGCTTTGGACTGCTGGTTGTCATATCAATGACATAAGCTCCCGCCGGGGCATTTTTCAAAATCCCGCCTTCTCCGAAATAAACTTCCTCCACATCCTTCGGATAGCCCACAATGGTAATTACTGCGTCTCTGTCTGCGACACACTCCTTCACTGTATCCCGCCATACTGCGCCCTCATGGATCACATCCTCAACCTTTGATTTTGTTCTGGTATAGATTGCCACCTCAAAGCCGGCCTTCATTAAATTACGAACCATGGATTTCCCCATAATGCCCACACCGATAAAACCTATTTTCTTCATGCTCCAAATGCCTCCTGTTCTGAAGTTTTCATACCGGTATTGTATCACAGGATGCCGGGATGCGCCAGAACGTTCTCCTTGCCTGCCCTGTCCGGTTGCGTTATAATAGGAATCATCGTTTCAGACCATACTAAAATCTGCTGATACCTGTGAGGAGAGAACATATGACCAAAGAAACCAAAACAACATCCAAATCCCCTGATTCCGGAAACTTTCTGATTCAGGGAAGTATTCTGGCGGCAGCCGGAATCATTGTCCGCCTCATCGGACTTTTATACAAGGTGCCCATGACCCGGATTCTGGGGACGGAAGGCATTGGCTACTACAATACTGCCTATGAAATCTACAACATCGGACTGATTCTGTCCTCCTACAGTCTGCCTCTGGCTATTTCCAAGCTGATTGCAGCCCGGAGAATCCGCGGACGTTACCAGGATGCCCGCCGCGTCTACCTGTGCGGTATGGCCTTCGGCATCACCGTAGGAACCGCCATGACTGCAATTTTGCTGTTTGGCTCCTCCTGGATCACAGAAACCATTTTCAAAAGTCCCGGAAGCGCCCTTCCCCTGGCCGTTATGGCTCCTACCGTGCTTGTATTTTCTGTTATGGGCATTATACGGGGATATTTCCAGGGCTTTGGCAATATGATCCCCACCTCTGTATCTCAGATTATTGAACAGGTGATTCACGCCGCTGTCAGCATTGTGGCCTCCTATTTGTTTATCCGGTGGTTTGCAGACGCTGCATCTCCTGCTTCCTACGGCGCGGCAGGCGGTACTCTGGGAACCCTGACCGGCGCTCTGGCGGCACTGATTTTTCTGTCTGCCATGATGCTTCGCCACAGAAAGAGCCAGGCAGAGCTCTACCGCCGCCCCCAGTCTGTTTCCACAGAATCCTGGAAGTCCGTGTTCTGGGCTTTGCTTGTTACGCTGACTCCTATTATTCTGAGCCAGTTTGTCTATCAGTTAAGCGGCTCCGTGGACAACTCCATGTTCGGACAGATTATGTCTGCCAAAGGACTGACAGAAAAAGAGAGAATGTCTCTTCTTGGCATTTATGGCGGCGAATACCGGCTTCTGACCAATGTTCCTGTCGCCATTGCTTCCTCCCTGGGAACCTCCATGATTCCCAGCATTGTAGCCTCAAAAACACAGAGAGATTTTCCGGCAGTTCAGAAAAAAATACGGCTGACTGTAAAATTCAACATGCTGATTGCCATTCCCTGCGCTGTAGGCATGGGAGTTCTGGCCGGCCCCATTATGCGGCTCATTTTCGGAGACAATTCCGCTCTGGCAAGAAATCTGCTGACTCTGGGAGCCCCCGCCGTTATTTTCTTTTCCCTGTCCACAGTAACCAATGCTGTGCTCCAGGGTATTGACCTGATGCGCAAATCAGTTACCCACTCCGCCATCTCCCTGGCTCTCCATGTGATTCTTGTCTATGTGCTCCTGCAGCATTTTAACATGGGAGTTTACGGACTGGTAATCGGAAATGTAACCTTTGCCCTGGCAGTATGCATTCTCAACTGGCTGGCTATCGGAAAAGCCTTAAAATACCGACAGGAAATCAGAACCACCTTCCTGCTGCCCCTGGTTTCCTCTGCTGTTATGGGGGCCTTCGCCCTGGCTGTTTACCGGCTGGTTACTTCCATCACAGGATACTATCAGCTGGGTATTCTGGTAAGCGTTCCCCTGGCCATGATCCTCTACGGCATTCTGATCATCCTGACCAAATCCGTAACAGAGGAAGAGCTTCCTGATATGCCCTTTGGAATGAGAATTCTTCGTCTGTGCCGCAAGGCCCGCCTGATTCGCTAAAAAAACAAGCCTGTCCCTCAATCCTGAAGGGCAGGCCTGTTTTTTCCTTATCCTTATTTAGTCCTTATTTTTCTGTCATATTTTCCAGTTCCTCACAGACAAAGGGAACGCCCAGCTCTTCCTGAAACAGCTCCTTTACATGTCTGTAAAGCTTCATGGCATTGCCATAGGTCTTTTGTGCCAGATAAGCGTGAATCGTGAGTAAATATGCCTCTTCATTGTAGTAATCACAGGCAATGATTCCATATTCTTTAGACTGGCGTAATTCTCTTTGAAAATATCTGCATCTGTAATACATGGAATGTCCTGATTCCAGCGGTAGCCATATCCGGGCTCCGAAAGAATCGCCGTTTCCTCCGCTGAAATAATACCGGAATTTCTCAAAAAATTCCTCAGCTTGTGACACAGTACTTTTAAGGAATTAGAGGGATTTTCTACCATTTTTTCGTCCCAGAGCATTTCATAAAGCTCATTCTTGCTGTAGCATTTATCCCGGTAATAAATCAAAAAAACCAGAAGCTTCCACAATTTATATTGCTTTTTATCAAAAGAAACAATCCTGTACCCGTCTTCTTTAAAACGCTGCAGCGATGTTTTTCCAAAAACTCTGAGATAAACGATGCCTTTCTTCATATATTTCCTGTCATCCCTTTTCTCTAAAACTTATTCCCGCAAAGTTCCAAAACTCTTCCTCACATCTTTTAAAATAACTTTGTTCCTGCAACGTATTTTGCGTAAATCTCCCTCTCGTCAGAGAAATAAATCATACGCTCCAGCCTTTGCTGCACAGTCAGCTCCTGCGGATGCTTCAATCTCGTATCATCCAGGACAACAATATCTGCTTCATATCCCGGTTCAAAGCTTCCCACCTGACCAAAGAATGCTCCGCCGCCCTTTGTTGCCATATAAAATACTTCCGGCGCTGTCAAGGGCTTCAAAGAATCATCCAGCAATCTCCAGCGAAGCTTTGATGCCTGAATTGCGTGTGCCATGGCTGTAAATAAATTCTCCGTTGCACCTCCGGCAACATCGCTTCCAATTCCTACATTCAGCTTCCTGTCAAGATAGGTTCGAACAGGCGCTGCTCCGGAGGACAGGTTCATATTGGATTCCGGACAATGCGCAATAAATACGCCATTTTCCTTCATCCGTTCAATTTCTCTCTCATCGGAATGTACGCAGTGAGCCATGACTGTTTTGCACTCTTTTCCGAATAAACCGAACTGATCATACGCATCTCCATAAAACGCGGAATCCGGACATAATTCCTGCACCCAGGAAATCTCGCCAAAATTCTCTGACAAATGGGACTGCATCTGCAGCTGATATTTCAGCTGAATGGATTTCAGCTTTTTCATCAGTTCATCCGTACAGCTTGGAATAAAGCGAGGGGTCAGAATCGGCTTTATTCTCCTGTAATTCCGCTCCGCCGCCTCTTCCAGCCATTTTATGGTTTCCTCTGCCGATTCCTCCGTTGTCTCAACCAGATATTCCGGAGAATTCCGATCCATGTTGACCTTTCCCACCATTGCAGAAAGGCCGGATTCCTCTAATAAATCCATTAATAACAACGTGGATTCTCTATGGATTGTAGCAAAGATACACGCTCTTGTTGTTGCTCCCTGCCTCATGTTTTCCACAAAAATTCTGTACGCTTTTTCCGCATATTCCAAATCCCTGTATTTGGACTCTTCCGGAAATGTATTCGTATTCAGCCAGTCCAGTAATTCCATATCCATTCCCAGACCTCTGAATGCATACTGCGGCGCATGCACATGTAAATCCACCAGTCCCGGAATAATCAGCCGTTCCTCATAATCCTCAATCGGGATATCCCTGTATTCCTCAGGAAGCTCCTCATATACGCCTTTTATCTCGTTCCCCTCATAAACCAGGAACCCGTTTTCGCAAATCTCCAGCACATCCGGAGTTTTACTGTATACAATATTTCCTTTTAATCCACGCAATACCTGTTCTGTTTTCATAAAATTCGCCTGCCTTTTTTAGCCCAATGTCATAAATGCGTATCTTAAAATAAATACAATGGAGATAATCCATGTTAAGACTTTGATGTCATTTGCTTTTCCGGTAAATAATTTGATAATGCAGTACATGATCAAACCAACTGCTACACCATTTGCGATAGAATAGGTAAATGGCATAAATACAACGGTACAGAATGCCGGCAAAGCATTTGACATATCGCTGAAATCTACGTCCTTGATGTTGCTGAGCATTAAGATTCCAACAAAAATCAGAGCCGGTGCTGTTGCTGCTCCGGGAACGATTCCTACGATAGGTGCAAAAATAATAGCTCCAAGGAATAATACTGCTGTAACCAGACTTGTCATACCGGTTCTTCCGCCGGCTGCAATACCTGCACTTGATTCTACAACGGTTGTAACGGTAGAGGTACCTACCATAGCGCCTGCTGCTGTTGAAATAGCATCAGACATCAGGGCCTCTTTCATGTGAATAATCTCGCCGTCTTTATCAATCATTCCAGACTGCTTTGCCGCTCCCATAAGTGTTCCTATGGAGTCAAACATATTTACAAGAGAGAAACTCAGCACAAGCATAAACACGGTCAGACAGGTACTGATCGCATTTTCTCCGGCAAACAGTCCTGCAAAATCCATTTTTAAGAAAGATACCTCTGCGAAGTCGCGAAATTTTGCTCCGATATTCATATCAAATGCAGAGAGCTTTGTTACGCCAAGAGGAATACCTGCCACGGTTGCTGCAACAATACCATAAAGGATTGCGCCCTTTACATTTCGTGCATACAGAACACCAATTACAATCAGACCAATCAGAGCAACGAGAGCTCCGCAAATCAGCTGGATATTTCCTTCTTCCATTCTCCACTGGGCAAAGTCAACCATGCTGACAAGAGTTGCTGAATTGCCGACAACCAGACCTGAGTTTTTCAGACCGATAATCGTAATAAACAAGCCGATACCTGGTGTAATTGCCAGTTTTACTGCATCGGGAATGGAACGGATAATCGCTTCTCTAAGTCCGACTGCTGTAATTAAAATAAAGAATACACCGGAAATAAATACGACAACCAGCGCTTCATTGTAGCTGTAGCCCATTCCCAGTACCACTGTATAGGCAAAAAACGCATTCAATCCCATTCCGGGCGCCTGCGCAAATGGAACCTTTGCATAGAGCGCACATAGAATCGTACCAATAAAAGCGCCGATACAGGTACCGATAAATACACCGTTTGAAATCTTGCCTGCCATGACAGCATCACCCATAATCATATAGGGATCTGCCAGAATTTGCGGATTCAAAATAAGAATATAGGCTATGGTAATAAATGTTGTTACACCTGCCAGAATCTCGATTCTCATTGAAGAGCCATTTTTTGAAATCCCAAAAAAACGTTCAAAAAAACCATCCTTTTTTTCCATTACTACATAATCCTCACTTTCAAAAAATTTCTGCCGCCTTGTGTAACAGACCTTCCCTCTGCAGCAGGAAAATTCCTCTCGCCTGGCCACGACTTTTTTTGATATCTCTCTTTTTGCCGCATTGATCTATATGATATCTTCATCTTTTGTTTCTCTGAAAATGAGTACACAAACCAAGCCTTTTTTGCAACAAAAAAAGAGCAACCACACAAGGTTATGTAGTCAACTCTTTACGGTAGTTGGTAGAAACACTGAGCCAATCCCCAGCATATACATAATTAAGCAGTGCCTTAGTGAACTACCCATTGTCTAAAGCCAATGGGCTTCCTGCTTCATCGACCTCGTAA